>ERZ779850.1523-NODE-1523-length-22496-cov-30.737712_pt1 | contig 22496 bp, 17 predicted proteins | sample MGYA00511249_ERZ779850 | MGnify/ENA primary metagenome ERZ779850 (study PRJEB29588, sample SAMEA2162475) | human gut metagenome | biome: human gut; feature: human-associated habitat; material: faeces | place: Denmark | collected 2008/2010 ...
GGATTACCGCCTGTTCGTCCGATATTTCCCGGATGTCTTTCATATAGTCCATAGCGATTCCTCCTGTTACTTGCGTCCACCAGTTTTCTTTCCTGCCAGTTCAAGGGCAAGCTCCGCATCCACGATAATCTTGCGCCCTATCTGGGTGATTGCCTTGTCTATCTTTCCGCTTTTCTTTATGCGGTTGGCGGTAGGCAGGCTACATCCGAACAGCCTGGCTATGCCGGGTATTCCGTACACATATTTCCTGCTTGTGTCCGTTACGGGCTGCGGCTGCGCTTCTGTCTGACCGGAAGCGTGCCTGCTTAACATTATGAACTCTTCGCCTGTCATCTGCCAGACGGGTTTGGATAGTAACTCTTGTAGATTTTGCATGGTTCTACTTTTTTGATTTAACAATCAGCCCTACGCACTGGCTGTTATTTCAGTTCTCGAACGATGCAAAATTAGGTAGGGTTATGAGTGGTAAGGATGGGGACGGTATAATCCGAATACGCTATATCTTATTGAATATCAGGAAATAAAAATACCACTCAAAAATTAATTTGAGTGGTAAAAGTGGAACTTTCGTAAAATATCAGGATATATCACGGATTATCTGAATATATGTTCCATTTCCTTGGCGAATTTCTGGTTGCTGTCACTGGGAAAATCGGAAACCGGCTCCTTGTACTTTGACTTGTAGTAGCTGTCATCAATGCCCAGCAATTCCAGTATTCCGGTTTTCCATTTGTCCCTGTCCTGTTTGGAGAGTTTCTCGCCCATCAGAAATATCAGATAGCATGCACGGATTTTCTCTCTCGGTTTGATTTTCAGTTTGCAGTTGCAGGGTTGCAGGTTCATATTGGCATAAAAATCCGGTGCGGAAATTTCCTCGAATTGTTCTCCAACACATGCTTCATGAATGAGAGAAAGTAATTTCGTGCTGAAGTATTCGTGCTGTTCCCCTGTCGTTTCCTGCTGGCTGACGGGTTTGCCCGGCTCGTCCTGTCGTTTCCCGTCAGGAACGTATTTCTTCAGTATATCCAGAAAAAGGCAGCTTTGGCGGTATATGTCCGCACAACGGTTCTTCATATATTGGAACGCCTCTTTCCTTGCTGCCTTTTGCTGGTCATAGAGTTCGTTCAGTATGGCTTTTTCCCTGTCATATTCAGCCTTACAGCGTTCATATTCTTTCTCCGCCTGCTTTTCCTCTTCGGCGGTATGTTCCCTGTAGCCAATGGAATCATACCTGTTGTTGGCTTCATTCAGCGGCTTGCTCAGGCTTCTTGTGACATCCAGTTGGGCTTTAATTTCAAAGGAATACCTTTCCATATGTTGATAACAGGCACGTTCTATCGCACTGTCACTTATGGGGTGCGTTTCATAAGCCTGTATGCTCTTTTCTATTTCGGTTTTCAGGCTGTTGAGTATCAAGGTGTATTGTTCTTTTTGCCTGTCAAGCACCAGTTCAAGGATGGCGGCTTCAAAAGATTTTGTGTCACTATACTGCTGACAGAAATCCGAAATGAATTTCTGCCTGTCAAAAGAGAAAATACTATTGTCTATATAGTCCCTGTATATTCTGTTGAGTTCTCCGTACCGGGGGATTATCGTCTGTATCTTGTCTGTCATAGGTGTCTTACTTTTGTTTGCTCTTTTCATTGTCAAGAAGCATCGTCAGTTCTTCTTCCACCTGTTCTATGCTCGGCAACGCAGATTTCAGATTTTCGGGTACTGCCTTGCTGAGTTGGTAATCGCTGATACCGATAGGCTGGTCATAGCCTGTCAGCGCATACTGCGCTACAATCTCATCTTTGCCCTTGCATAGCAGCAGCCCGATGGTCTTGTTGTCGTTCTCTCCCCTCAGTTTGTCGTCCACCACATTGATGTAGAAATTCAGTTGTCCGGCGTATTCCGGTTTGAACGGGGTGGCCTTCAGTTCCACGACCACGTATGCATGGAGCTTGATGTTGTACAGAATCAGGTCGGCATAGAAATCGCTGTCGCCAATCTGGAAATGCTTCTGTCTTGCGACAAAGGCGAATCCGTTGCCCATCTCCAGCAGATAACGGGTAACGTGCTTTACCAGTTGTTCCTCTATGTCCCTTTCGTCCGCACGTTCTTTGGCTCCCGCCAAGTCAAAGATATACGGGTCTTTCAACAGGTAGTTGGCAAGGTCGCTTTGGGGTGCAGGAAGCGTGGCGGTAAAATTGTTGACTTTGCGACTGTTGATTTGCCTTTCGTACAATTTACTTTCAATCTGCATTTTCAAGACATTGCTGCTCCAGCCCATTTCCACAGATTGCTTCATATACCAGTATTCCACACCCAACGGAAGCGAACTGTTGAGCATAATCACATGGCTTGCCCAATTGATTCTTGCCACAGGTGATGCAAGGAACAGTTTTTCCATGTCCTCAATCGGCATCCAGTAAACGGCGGCTACTGTCCGGGCTACGTCCTGAATTTGTGCAAGAGGTTCTTGCATAATTGCAACTCCCTTGTTGTCTGAGGATTGTATTTGCGCAAGAGGTTCTTGCGTAAATGGCACATTGTTCAGGCTTTGGATTTCATCCGTGATTTTCTGCACACTTGGGGTAATCAATTTCGCATCGGTTTCGATGAAACTCCGTAATACGGTCAATGGATATGAGCGTGCGAACTGGCACATATAAGCCAAGTTCCTGACCGAATATCCTTTCTTTTCGGGATAATTGAACCGTATCGCCTGCGCCAGTTTCTTGATGACCTTGCCGCCCCAGCCTTGTCTGTTCTGGTGGTACAATATGTAATTGCCCATCTTCCAGTAGTGGAACAGCATCTGTGCATTGGCTGCACTGATGAGCCGGACTTGCGCCTGCTCTATTTCCGAGCCGATGGCATTGACAAAAGCCTCGAAACTCTTTTTCTCTATGTTGTTATCGTTGTTGCTCATTGTTGTATGTATTGAAAGTCACAAAGGTAAGCCAAGTTACAGGCTTCCCATGAAACTTGCTGATTGTTTTTACAGTTGGTTGAATTTATTCATTGCATTGGCTTTCACATCGTCGGCGATGTCAATGTAAGGTTTCATTGCTTTGTAGTCGCTGTGTCCCGTCCATTTCATAACCACCTGAGCCGGAATGCCGAGAGCCAAGGCATTACAGATGAAAGTCCTTCTTCCGGCATGGGTGCCCAACAATGCGTATTTGGGTGTAATGGTGTCTATCCGCTTACTCCCTTTATAATAGGTCTCGCTTACTGGCTCGTTGATTTCGGCAAGCTCACCCAACTCCTTCAAATAATCGTTCATTTTCTGGTTGCTGATGACCGGGAGAGCCTTATGCCCCTCAAACTCCACATCCTTATATTTATCCAGTATTGCCTTGCTGTGGTTGTTCAGCTCGATGATAAGCCTTTCTGCGGTCTTTACGGTGGTGATTTCTATATATCCATCCCTGATGTCGCTTTTCTTCAGGTTATGCACATCCGAATACCGGAGTCCGGTGAAGCAGCAGAACAAAAAGACATCCCTCACCCGTTCCAGATATTGCTTCGTTTCGGATATCTGATAGTTTTTGAGTTGGTTCAGTTCTTCCCACGTAAGGAATATCACCTTTTTCGGGGTGCTCCGCAATTTGGGATTGAAATCTTCATAGGCATTGTTCATGCAATACCCCTTCTTGGTACACCAGCGCAGAAACCATTTCAGGTAAGCGACCTGTTTCATGATGGATGTGTTCCGCATGTCTTCTGTGTCTTTCAGGAAATTCACATACTTTGTCAGCTTGGGTTCGTCCAGCGATTCAAAAGTCAGTCCCTTGTCAAACTTTTCAAGGTGCTTCCTTACTGCGGCAAACTTCTCATAGGTGGCATCTGACCAGCCGTTTTGCGTGCCGCATTCCTTGATGAATTCGTCAAACACCTCCAAAGGAAGAAACATCACCGGGGCTTGTTCCTCCTCTTCCTTTTTCCCGTCATGCAATCTGTTGAATGCATCCTTTACCTGCTCGGTAGTCGGCATGAATCCCTGCACCTCGAACTCCTTGAATATGTTCTGTATTTCGGTATAGTATCTCAGCAAGTCCGCATTGATTTCCGATGCGCTTTGCTTCAGCTTGTTGGTGCATCCATTCTTTACCCGCTGCTTGTCTGCATCCCATTTGGCGACATCAATGCGGTAGCCCGTTGTGAACTCGATGCGATGGCTGGCAAAAACTACACGCATACGGATAGGGACATTCTCCACGATTGGCACTCCGTTCTTCTTCCGGCTTTCCAATGAAAAGATGATGTTTCGTTTGATATTCATAATTGGGTGCATTTGAAATTCAACACCCAAATATACACCCAATAATTGAAATGGCAAAAGGTATTTAATGATATTTAGTAATATAGTAGGTTTGTAATAACTTGATTATTATCAGTATATTGCAATCTTATGAAATTTCTTGATTGTGTAAGTTAAAGTCCCGTACGCACCGCTCTTTTAGAAAGAGAAATTTGGAAAGCTCTGGTTCTTTTAAGAATCGGGGCTTTTTTATTTATATATTCTTTTGTTCTTCCGATAAACATACCTTCTGCATTGCATAAGAAATATAGCGTTGGATTGGCTGTCTACATATAACAAGCAACTTTTTCAACAGCATAATAAGTCTTTTGTCAGTAAGCATTTCTATTTGAAAAAATCAGGTTCAAAAAACACTTTTCCCTGCTTTTCTTGTCTTTTTCGATGAATTGGTACTATCACAAAAATAAAATCACCTCGCCTATCGTGTATTTCAACTGTCATTTTGGACGTTTCAACGGTAAAAGATGGAAATAATGCTGTAGAGAAATTAACTTTGTAATAATTATAAATTTAGTATTTATCACTTATGTTTGCAAAAATCGTACATTTCTCAATCCGAAAGAAGCTGTTTGTGGTGCTCACCACCTTGCTGCTTCTGGCGGGCGGCATATACTCCATGCTGACACTGCCCATTGATGCCGTACCCGACATTACGAACAACCAGGTGCAGATTGTTACCGTGTCGCCCACGCTGGCTCCGCAGGAAGTGGAACAGCTGATTACTTTTCCTATTGAAATAGCCATGAGCAACGTGATGAACGTCGAAGAAATTCGTTCCGTATCGCGTTTCGGGCTGTCACTTGTAACGGTCGTTTTCAAGGAGAGTGTTCCTACCTTGGATGCCCGTCAGCTGGTTAATGAACAGATACAAATGGTTTCTGGCGAGATTCCGCCGGAACTGGGTACTCCCGAACTGATGCCTATCACCACCGGTCTGGGGGAAATTTATCAGTATGTACTGAAAGTAGCTCCGGGGTATGAAGATCGTTACGATGCCATGGAACTGCGTACGATACAAGACTGGATCGTAAAACGACAGCTTTCGGGTATTCCCGGCATTGTGGAAATCAACAGTTTTGGCGGTTACCTGAAGCAATACGAAGTGGCTGTCGATCCGGATGCGCTTTATTCGCTGAATATTACTATCGGTGAAGTGTTCGAAGCCTTGAGCCGTAATAACCAGAATACAGGCGGTAGTTATATAGAAAAAGTGAATCGTGCCTATTATATCCGTTCGGAAGGTATGATTAACAACCTGCACGATGTCGAGCAGATTGTTGTAACTAACCGTGGCGGTATACCGGTACACATTGGAGATATCGGTCAAGTACGTTTTGGAGCTCCCAAGCGTTTTGGCGCCATGACCAAGGATGGTGAGGGAGAATGTGTGGGCGGTATTGCCATGATGCTGAAAGGTGCCAATGCGAATGTCGTAACCAAGGAACTGGAAAAACGGGTTGCCAAAGTGCAGCAGATGTTGCCCGAAGGTATATCGGTAGAACCTTATCTGAACCGTTCGGAATTGGTAAACCGAAACATATCTACCGTTATACGCAATCTGGTGGAAGGAGCGATTATCGTATTCCTGGTACTGATCGTTTTCCTGGGCAATGTACGTGCTGGTCTGATTGTTGCTTCAGTCATTCCGCTGGCTATGCTCTTCGCCTTTATCTTGATGCGTATATTCAATGTCTCGGCGAACTTGATGAGTTTGGGTGCCATCGACTTTGGTATTGTGGTGGATGGTTCCATCGTTATTCTGGAAGGAATTCTGGCTCATCTGTACGGACGAGAGTTGAGAGGACGTACCCTGAGTCGTGAGGAAATGGATAATGAAGTAGAAAAAGGTGCTTCACGGGTTGTAAGAAGTGCTACGTTTGCCGTACTTATTATTCTGATTGTATTCTTCCCTATCCTGACATTGACAGGTATTGAAGGAAAATACTTTACCCCGATGGCCAAGACACTGGTATTCTGTATCATAGGTGCTCTGCTTCTGTCGGTTACCTATGTACCGATGATGGCTTCTCTTTTCTTGAAACGGACTGTAACGGTAAAACAGACACTCGCCGACCGTTTCTTCGAGCGTTTGAACAGAGTTTATCAGCGCGTGCTTCATTTCAGTCTGGCCCATGTATGGGGAACTATTTCTGTAGCTTTCATAGCTTTGCTGCTTTCGTTGCTGCTGTTTACGAAATTGGGTGCCGAATTTATCCCGACGCTGGATGAAGGAGACTTTGCCATGCAGATGACTCTTCCAGCCGGCAGTTCGCTGAGCAAGAGTATCGAGGTGTCACTCGAAGCGGAAAAGAGATTGAAAGAACGTTTTCCGGAAATCAAGCATGTAGTGGCTAAGATTGGTACCGCAGAAGTGCCGACCGATCCGATGGCGGTAGAAGATGCGGATGTGATGATTGTGATGAAGCCTTTCAACGAATGGACTTCTGCTTCGAGCCGTGCGGAAATGGTGGAAAAAATGAAAGCATGTCTGGATTCGGTGAAAGGTGCAGAATTCAACTTCAGTCAGCCTATTCAGCTTCGTTTCAATGAATTGATGACAGGTGCCAAGGCTGATATTGCAATCAAACTTTATGGAGAAGATATGACTGAATTATACGATAAAGCCCGTGAGGCTGCTAAATATGTAGAAAAGGTACCGGGAGCATCCGATGTGCTGGTAGAACAGGCTATGGGATTGCCTCAGCTGCTGGTTCATTTCGACCGTGCCAAGATTGCCCGCTACGGTATCGATATAGAAGAATTGAATGCCGTTATCCGTACAGCCTATGCAGGTGAAACGGCAGGTGTCGTTTTCGAAAATGAACGACGTTTCGATCTTGTAGTTCGTCTGGATAAGAATAAAGTAAGCGATTTCAATATCGATAAGTTGTTTGTCCGTACCAAAGACAATATTCAGCTTCCAGTAAGTGAAGTGGCCAGCATCGAACTGGTAAACGGTCCGCTCCAGATAAACCGTGACGCAACTAAACGACGCGTAGTCATTGGTGTGAACGTTCGTGATGCTGATATCCAGCAGGTGGTTCAGCAAATCAAGGAATCGCTCGATAAGAATGTCAAGTTAAAACCGGGTTATTACTTTGAATACGGTGGACAGTTCGAGAATTTGCAGAATGCTATCAGTACACTGACGGTAGTTATCCCTATCGCCCTGATGCTGATCCTGCTGTTGCTGTTCTTTGCATTCAGGAGTGTCATCTATTCACTGGTTGTCTTCTCTACCGTACCTCTTTCACTGATTGGTGGTATCGTAGCCCTGTGGCTGCGTGGATTGCCCTTCAGTATCTCGGCAGGTGTAGGTTTTATCGCACTCTTCGGTGTGGCTGTATTGAACGGTATCTTGATGATTAACCACTTCAACGACATACGTAAGCGGAACCAGTATCATTTGTGTACCGACCGTATCATTGCAGAGGGTTGTCCGCACTTGCTTCGCCCTGTCTTCCTGACCGGACTGGTGGCTTCACTGGGCTTTGTGCCGATGGCTATTGCAAAATCTGCCGGTGCCGAGGTACAGCGTCCATTGGCTACCGTAGTGATTGGTGGACTGATTGTCTCGACTATATTGACTCTGATTATCATTCCAGTTTTCTATCGGTTGGTGAACAGTATCGCCGTAAGACAATTGCGTAGAAGAAATCGTCTGTCTTTGCGTAAAGCTGCTATGGTAATTGCTTTGCTTGTAGCCTTTGTACCTGCCGTACAGGCTCAGCAGCGCATAACGCTGGAACAAGCTATCGAAACAGCTATGACCAACCATCCACGTCTGAAAATGGCAGAATCTGAGATTGAGCGGGCACGTGCCTCGAAAGGAGAGGCATGGGATGGAGGAAGTACTTCTTTCAGCTACTCTTGGGGACAGTTGAACGGTGCCGAACGAAATGACAATGAATTGTCTGTAGAACAATCCATCGGTTCTTTGCTGACTCCTTTCTACAAGAATGCGTTGGCTAATACGCAAATCAGTAAGGGAGAAAGCTATCGTGACATGGTGAAAAAAGAAATCACGGCAGAAGTGAAGCGAGCATGGGCCTATTACCAATATGCTTATCAGTTGAATACCTTGTATAGTGGACAGAAGGAACTGGCCGAACGACTGAAGAACAGTGGGGAGCAGCGTTATGCTCAAGGCGATATCGATCTGGCCGAACGCAATATGATGACAGCACTGGCGGCCGACTTGTATACGCGCTGGATGGAGTCTTCGGAAGAACTGACACTGGCCGGACGTCGGTTTACATGGGCTTGCTACAGCAATCAGGCTCTGCTGCCTGCCGATACGTCGCTGGCAGTCATGCCGATACAGACAGATGGTCTGTCGTTGTCTTCCCGTCATTTGAACTACTTTGAGGCTCAGGTGCAAGAGAAAAAGAATTTGCTGAAGATAGAACGTAGCCGTTTCTTCCCGGAATTTTCTGTAGGCTATGTGCGCCAGAAGATAGCGCCGCTTACCGGATTGAACTCATGGATGGTGGGAGTATCGTTCCCGGTGCTGTTCTTTCCGCAGCATAGTCGTACTAAGCAGGCTCGCATCAATTTGCGGATAGCCAACTGGGAGGCAGAAGACAACCGTCGCCAGTTGTCGAATAAGGTTAGTGAATTGCAGAGCCAGCTGGTTCGTCAGCGTGAGCGACTGACTTACTATCAGGATGCAGCTATCAAGGAAGCAGAAGCTTTGCAGAACAGTGCACTGAAGAAATTCCAGGCAAACGAAACCAATATCAGTGAATTTATCCAGAGCCTGAATGCTGCCCGTGAAATCAAACGAGGATATATCGAAACGGTTTATGCTTATAACATTACCGTACTCGAACTGGAACTTTATACCGAATGAATTAACGACCCTATACCAACTTTAAAAACTTAGAGAAAATGAATAAAATAAATCTGATGAAACAACGAATGATTTACTTGATGCTCGTGTTGATGGCAGTATCTTGTTCAGGTCCTTCGAGTCAGCAAACCACCGAATCTGCTGATACGATACAAACGGCAACAGACAGCATTTCAATGTCTGAAGTAGATGGCGTAAGCGGAGCTACCAATGTAGCCAATCCGCCATCGTTCAACGGTATCATCATGATGCCTCCTCAAAACCATGTGACAGTAACATTAGGTATGGGAGGTTCTGTGCGGGATATCCGTGTATTGCCGGGTGAATATGTACGTAAGGGAGAAGTTATCCTGACGTTGGCCAATCCGGCTTTCATCGAACTTCAGCAATCTTACCTTGATGCTGCTGCCCAGACCGAGTATCTGAAAAAAGAATATGAGCGTCAGCAGAAACTGGTTTCCGGTGAATCGGCTTCACTGAAGCGTATGCAGCAAAGCAAGGCCGACTATCTTTCTATGAAGAGTAAGATGGAAGCGGCTGCTGCACAGCTTACGTTGTTGGGTATTGATACCTCTATGCTGCTTCAAAAGGGTATTTGCACTTATCTGGAAGTACGGGCTCCCCGGAACGGTTATGTAACCAATATGGATGTTAATGCCGGAAAGTATTTTGCGGCGGGCGATCCGGTGTGTGATGTCATCGATAAAAGCAAGCCCATGTTGCAGTTGACTGCTTACGAAAAAGACCTGGACAAGCTACAGCCGAATACACAATTCACATTCAAAGTGAACGGAATGCCTGACACAACGTTTACGGCCGAACTGGTTTCAGTCGACCAGATGGTAGACAACGTGAATCGTTCCATCAAAGTTTATGCACGTATCCTGCAAGCCTATCCGAATTTCCGTCCGGGAATGTATGTGGCCGCCAAGATAACGGATAAAAAACACTAACTTTGTTGCATGAAGTTGTTTCACATCCATAAGAGATTTTTTCTGATGCTGAACGCCATCTCTATCCTGGTGGCGTTCCTTATGCATCTGCCCGAACTGATTGCACTTTCCGATCCTGTGGCAGACGGTCGTTTGTTTCCGGATGTTTATTGGGTGAATGTGAGTTCCGAAATATTGTTTACTTATATTTCTATCCTGCTGCTCTTTTTCCTGAATATCAGACTGATGATACCGACTCATCCGGCAGCAGACTTAGGATGGAAAAGAGTTGCGATAACTTTTGTAATCACCTTGGTGGCATGTAACCTATTGGGAAAAGGTTTTGTGTATCTTCACCAGCATTTCGATGTACCTGCCATTACTGCTATGTTGCATCATTATCTGCATCCTTTAAGAGATATTCTGATAGCCTGCATCGTGACCGGCACTTGCTATTTGGATTATCAGAACCAGCGTAGTCGGAGAATGCTGCTTGAGAATGAACAGTTGCGTACGGAAAATCTCGTCAATCAGTACGAAGCCTTGAAGAGCCAGCTTAATCCACACATGCTCTTCAATTCGTTGAATACATTATATTCACTCATCAGGGAGTCGCCCGATAAGGCACAGAACTATCTTCAGGAACTTTCTCGGGTGATGCGTTATACCTTGCATGACAATCTTTCGCATACGGTAGCCTTAAACGAAGAAATGAGTTTTGTGCGTTCGTACATCTATTTGTTGCAGATGCGTTACGAAGACAACCTGAACTTCGATATTGATATTCCACAGGAGCTGTTGCAACGACAAGTTCCTCCCATGGCAGTGCAGATGCTGGTGGAAAATGCGGTGAAGCACAACGAAATCAGCAACCGAAACCCTCTTACCATTCGCATCTACGCTGAAGGAAAAGACCTTTGTGTCAGTAATCGCATTCAACCGAAACTGTCGGACAGTAGCAGTACCTGTATCGGACTGGCCAACTTGTCGAAGCGGTATCAGTTACTCTTTAAACGGGATATTACCATCGAAGAGAATGAAAAGATTTTTAAAGTTACTTTGCCGCTGATATGAAAACGCTGATTATAGAAGATGAAAAAGCTGCTCTCCGTAATCTGAAGGCAGCCATGAAAGAAGTCGATGCTGAATTTGAGATTGTAGGTGAAACAGACAGTGTAACAGGAACATTGGAATGGTTTGCCTTTCATCCCATGCCTGACTTGGTGTTTATGGATATTCATCTGGCCGATGGTTCTGCATTCGGTATTTTCGAACAAACTGATATTACCTGCCCTATCATTTTTACTACTGCTTACGATGAGTATGCCTTACAAGCATTTAAAGTGAATAGCATCGCTTATTTACTGAAGCCTATCAGCAGTTCCGATTTACAACAAGCTATTGATAAATTGAAAATTCTTGGAGGTGCGGTTCAGCCAGCTATTGATTTCCAGGCTGTAATGCATGCTTTAAAACGAGAAGAAAGCTATAAGACACACTTTCTGGTTCCCGTGAAAGGCGATCGTTTCGTTCCTGTCGGTGTAGAACAGATTTCTTATTTTTATATCGATGAAGGAGCCGTCAAAGCAGTTACACAATCTGCTGAAATATTCGACTTCCAGCAAACACTTGATGAGTTGGTTGAACAACTCAATCCCCGGCAGTTTTTCAGAGCCAATCGTCAGTATATTATTGCTCATAAGGCAATTACTGGAGTGAGTTTGTGGTTTGGTGGCCGTATGGTTTTACAGCTGTCTCCTGCTGCAAATGAAAAGGTTATTATCAGTAAAGCTCGTGTGCCAGCTTTCAAGGAATGGTTCTGAGTGTAAGCATAAATAAAAATCACCACCAATTATCAGAAAGACAGGAACAGATTCTGTTCTCTTCGGATAATCAGTGGTGATTGATAAAGCTGTTTATTTATAGAATTTCGACATCGGATAAATTCCGACAGGATAGCTTGTCTTGTTTTCGATGTTTTTTACTAGTACAGGAGTTTCTCCGCTACAGTCGTATACCAGCAGGTTTCCGTTTGAAATAGTTGTTTCATAATATTCATCCGAAACGGCAACATAAAGATACTTCTTTATCGGGTCGGCTATAGCATTGCAGTTTAAATATTTGGCATTCGGAGCATCCTTTGTCAGGTCTATGATATTTTCCTCCACTTTCCATGTCTTGAGTGAAATACGGCTGACGCTGGTTTTTCCGGCACAGAAATAAACATAATCTCCTGCAAGAGCAATGCCCGGAGTATCGAAGAACTCGGCTGATATGTCGGCCGAAACTTGTTTTTCCTTTACGATTTCCCAGGTATCAAGATTTACAAATATAAAATAGCTCTTAGTAGATCCCGAACGTCCGCATGTGGCAATCATGATTTCACGCTCTCCTGTCTGGCATACACCACTGATGAATTCTCCTTTGAGATCTGGCAAGATACGGGTTGCCTTGTTTTCTCCTTTTTTAAACTCCAGCAGTCTTGTACTGGCCCAGAATCCTCCTCCACCGGTATATATATAGTCGCCAATGACAACCATACCTTGAGTGCCGGCAACAGCTTCAATTGTATTTCCCTGATTACCGAAATGGTAGGAATCTTCTACTATATTTAGTTCTCCGGTCGTACTGTCAAATCGGAAAAGTGCTTTCTGGTCTGAGAAAAATATGTTTTTTTCGTCGATGACTACAATATTTCTTAGTGGAGTAACTAGTGGAAGAAATTCATTTTCGTCTAAAGATCCTTCCGGACGAGGGTATTTTAGTTCGTCGAATTTAAATGCTTTCTCCCGTTTCAGTGTCACAGCATCGGCTATTACCAGTGTGCCGTCACCTTCGTGTTTCTGATATACATCCTTATTGGTGCTGAGAATATAAAGTTTCCCGTTATGCATATAGAGGTCTTGTCCCCCATGACCGAAAGCCGATCCGTTGACTTTCTGATATACATTCTGTTCGATATTTCCTTCGGGAGTAATGTAAGTCAGCGAGCTGTTTTCTATTGCAGCTCCCTGATTGAGAATCAGTACTCCGTCAGGATCAGCATATCCTCCCAGATATGCAGGAGGTTCGGGATTGGTCGAAGGTGGTTGTGTACCCGGATCTTCCGGGTTGTCCGAGCATCCTGAGAAAATCAGTAGTCCGCAAAATGCCGGAACGATGAGGTTATTCAAGAGTTTCATAATTCAATGTTTTTAAGTTTACTGTTTTTATTTGCCAGGTGCAAAAAAGAATCCGGCAGAGAAGTTCGTATAGTTCTCATATTTGGCAGCAGGATTTTCTGCGCTATTGTTAAAATCGAAAGACCAGATTGTATTCTGAGTATACTGGGCAAACGATTTGATCGTGTTGATATATACATTTCCTGTTACAGGATGAACTCCCAGTCCATTATAAAGCAATCCTGCATTGTTGTCGATGGCAGACAAGTCGGTTAAAGTTTCTTCTGCATCAAGACCTGATGCTGCATTAAGTGATTCGTCTTCATCGAATTTAAGGCGGTAAATTGTTGTGCCATCTACATAATAAATATTGTTGTCATAACTTGCAAATGCTACTCCAGAGCTTCCTACACTCGGTTTTACATTGATCTGGCGCTGTATTATTTTTTTGCTTTCAACATTGAATTTGTTCATGGCCGATTTTCCGAATCCAAAAGACATTACCCAGATATCTCCGTTTTCGGCAGCTTGGATGCCCAAAACTTCATTGATGGAGATCTCTACTCTATATGGGAAATTTATTTTGGTCGCATTGTCCTTATCCGGAGAAATCTCAAGAATACAGCCCAATAATCCTGTTTTATACGTGTATACTTTACCGTTCATGGTAACGAACTGGCTTTTGGGAGCACCGGATGTACCTTCTACCGTTGTCAGTTTCTTTGTTTTCGTATCTAGTCTGTGGATACCTTTGTTGTCGCGGATGTAAACATGTTCTTCGTCGAGTACGGCAATATGTGTAGGCCAGTCGAGTTCCGGAAGATCTTCCTTGCTAAATGCCATTTCCTTTTTCAGTGTCTTTGCGTTTACGACAATCAGCATACCGTCGTTTTCGAACTTCTTTCCTACCGCATTTACATCACCGTTCTGAGTAATGATGTAAATCTTGTCGCCATAGAAAGCCATATCCTGCGCTACATTACCCAGTTCCGATCCGTTGACCGTCTTGTAAGCATCGTCGAAGACATAGCCGTCGGCAGTGATATACGTAAGCGAACCGTTTTCGGTTGTCATGTTTCCTTCATTCAGCACGAAGGTACCGTTCACGTCGTCGAAGAAGTTCAGACAGCAAAGTGTTACCTCTTTCGATACCTTCTGCGTATCTTCTCCCGTAGCCGTAATCGTCAGTTTAGCCTTCGAAACAGCATTGGCTGTAGCCTTTACATTGATATACTTGCCGCTTTCATCTATTTCGGCTGTCCATCCTTCCGGCAACGTACTGGTAGTAACCGACTTGATGTTCTTTGCATTATATTCAATTTTGAAAACCTGGTCGGGTGAAACAAACAGCGGATTGGTTCCATCCATTTCGGTTACCAGCTCAAATTCCGGTGCCGGTGCAATGGTTTCCTTACTGTCTTTGCTACAACTGCCGACAAACAAACTGACAGTCAGTAAAAGTATCCCCCAAAGGATGTTTGTCTTCATAAATTTGATTTTTCTCATTGCTTAAAAGTTTTTAGTAGGTTGATTATTTGTTTTTGATGGTTTTGCTTTCTATGGTAACATTGGTCAGATGCAAATCGACTACTCCCATGACTTCCGTCGAGCATTCTCCCAGCCATCCGTTTTCCTGATTGATACCGGTATGGATACGCACGAAGTCTACACCCGGAAGATGTACCGCCTTACCTTTGGAGTCGACCGCCCAGTCGATGTCGATAGCCGAAGCCGCATTTTCATTCAGTTCATTGTCGGCATAGCCGTAAGCAAAGCGGTAAAGCACATAATACGTACCTTTTCCACTCTGGTCTACCCCGTTCTGAGGCAGGCGAGTTCCGGTAAACGTCATCTTGTCTTCTTTGATCCATTTGGGATAATACGACTGCAAGTGAGCGAAGTTCATCGCCTTGTAACCGCTGCCTCCCTGATTATCTTCCCAGCGGATATACTGCTCGGTAGGCGCTCCCGGTTCCTTTGAGGGACGGTAATAGGTTATTTCATAATTCAGGACGGTTTTCGTATCGTTGCCTGCCTGAGCAGCCAAGTCAAGCCACGATTCTTTTCCGTCAGGATAAGAGCTTCCGGCTATTTCGTACCATCCGTCGTCGGGCAGTCCGTTGCGGTTTTCGTCGTAGCATACCTGAATGACACCGGGTTCACAGCTTCCGTATTCCGATGCCCCGTTGGCATAAAACGCATTACCCAGTACACGGAAGTCACACAGTCCGGCCTTGTTTTCGATGGTATGGTCGAAGCCCACCACGATGTATCCGCCGAAACCTCCCAGCGAAACCATTCCCATTTTATTATTTCCGATAGCTTCCAGCGCCTTACGGTTCATATCTTCCTGCGTATCTCCTTCCTTATATTCGGGGAGCTGATTGGTAAACTGCCCTACAGCCGGACGGTAGTCGAGAACACGCGTCACGTAAGGCGTTTTTTCGCCTGTGATAAAAGGCATTTCCGGTTCATTTTTGTCACTGCTGCACGATGTGAAGCCACCGGCAGCCAGTGCGACAAGCAAGGAGCCCGTCAGCTGAACCTGATGTAATGTGAACTTTTTCATCTTTTGAAACGGTTTAAGTATTGGTTAATAAAATCTTTCTGTCGAAAAGGCTATATGCGCGGGAATATCGCCGGTACGGACTTTCCACTGGAGCTTGCCTGCCGGTGAAAAACAGTATAAATACCCCGGAGTGACATAGTTTGTGGCATCGCATACATAAATTTCCTTTGTTTCCGGATTGATGGCAAGCCCGTAAGGAATGGTGATATTCTTTTCCGTTCCGTCGGTAATGAAGTTGCGTGAAATAATTTCCTGCTTCTCCGTGTCGTAAACGGCGTATGAAATCTGGTTCTTCCCCGTATTGTAGTTCCATTCGGTACTGATGGTATACAGCAGGTTCTCGTCCATGCACATTTCGCTAGCGGCGATACCCAGTCTGCTGGTTACTTTTTCCGTGCGGGAGTCGACGACATAAATGTCGGAGCCGATGCCGTAATAATCTCCGCGCGAACTGACATAAATGCGTCCCTGCTTATCCATTTCCATGCGGTGCAGGTTGATAGCAACATCAATCGTATTGACTACCTGAAACGACTGGAGGTCGACTACCGAAACGGTACGGTCGTAATTGGGAAAACGATACCCGCCGGAATTGGCCACATACAGTCGTCCGTTGTTGATAACCATTTCCTCCGGTTGATAACCTACTACCACCTCCCGCGTGATCTGGAGCGTTTCAAGGTCGATTTCCACCACCTTTCCCGGACGCGCGTTCGGGTCAATCTGTACCGGACCGGCGTACGAACTGACATACGCCTTGTCGCCGTTGAAAACAATGTAGCGGCAGTTGGGAATACTCACACTGCCGATATGCTCTGCCGTGTGTACATTCATCACCTCCACAAAGTTGGAACAGTTCACTACCACATACAGCCGGTTGCCGTAAATGCCGATGTCGTTGCCCACATCGCCAAGTTCCTTCACTACATTGGGGTTCCGTTCCGGATAAATGTTGCGGAAATAGCTTCCCGTACGTGCGTCAAAATGATCGATCGTACACTTGTTGCTTCCCATATTCCCCTCATTGACGAGAAAGAATCCTTCGATAGACTGCGGGTCCGAAGGCAGGGTGACATATTCCACTTCCGAACGAATCGTCGGAAGCTCCTGACGACATCCGTCCAGAAAGCACAAAATCAGGCAGGCTGTCAGGTAAAAATAATATCTGTTCATGGTCCGAATGATTAAAAGTTATATTGGGCAATCAGCTTGAAGTTGGTGCCGGGCATCGGATAGCAGATCACCACCTCGTACTGCTGGTTCAATAAATTGTTTACTTCCAGCGTCAGCTTCAGGTTCCCCTTCCACACCTTCAGTCCTTTGGAAACCGAAAAGTCGCTGGTATACCACGGCAACTGGTAATTATAAGGGATATTGGCCTGCGAAGAATAACGCTCTCCGGTATAGATAAAGCTGTAATTTGCCTCCCACGAGCGCCATTGCAGGTTCACCACGGCCGAACCGCTGTGCCAGGGGATGTACGGAATCTGTCCTCCGTAAAACTCACTTTTGGGGTCGGTAAAGTCCTGTGCCCGCTGGTACGTATAATTGATCCGGTTGCTTATCGTCAGGTCACGCCCGATCTGCCAGCCGGTCTGAAGCGCCACGTCCACCCCTCTGATTTCCACATTTCCCAGATTGACCATCGTCCAGCGGAAGAAATTCGACGTAGGAGTGGCCACGATTTTATTCTCCACCTCGTTGTAGTACACATCCGTCTGTACTTCCAGCGAGCGCAGCCACGTATTGTTGAAGGTACGGCTGTACGTAAATCCTAAGTCGTACTGCGTAGTGAACTCAGGTTCCAGGTTGATATTTCCGATGAACGTATAATACAGGTCGTTCAGTGTAGGCATGCGGAAGATCCGTTTGTAGAAACCTCTCAGGTTGAGGCCACTTTGCGGGAAAGGCCTCCACGACACGAAAAACGAAGGAGTAAGCTTCTGCTTGTCGGGAGCAGGCGTGCCCGAGCTCGTATCGTGTACAAACGTTTCGAGCAGACTTGCCTGAACTTCCACCTGCTTGAAGCGCATAGCCGTAGCGATGGATGCCAGCAGCGTATGCCGGCGCGGATACACAAAGTCGCGCAAGTCGGCATTCAGCAGGTTAAACTGATAATCTGCCGAAAAGCTTGCCTCCCACCACGGGAACAGATTAAATCGGTTGGCTACCGATGTGTATACTTCCTGCTGGTAATAATGGTTGTTGACATACATCAGCGACTCGTCTTTCTTAGGGTCGGCCAGATAATGCAGATAGTCGTATGCATATTTCGCATTGGCAAGCAGGCTGTACCACTGTGTAAAGTCCTTCTTGAATGTACCCTGAGTAAAGAAATTCGTATCCCATTGGCGATCCTCGTGCGAGAACTTGTTGCGGACGATTGCCCCCGGATATCCACGTTCCGAGTTGTACAGGTAAGCCTTCGCCTTCCAGTATCCCTGCTTGAGCTGTCCGAACAGCCCTCCTTCCACACGCAAGGCATTCAGGTCGCCGTTCTGCCGTACCGCCGTCGTATCATATCCCTCCTGCATGCGGTAAGTAAACTTGTATTTTCCCGACGAGTGAAGATACTCGGCACTGAACGAACTGCTGATTCGTTGTCCGAGCTTTTGCTCCCACAGAACGGAAGGATTTGCCACACCAAACGAACCCGTCTTGAACGAAGCCCTTACGTTATACTTCTTTCCTTCCTCGAACTGAGGCGTCCGTGTCTGCAAATAGATGGAGCCCGACGAGCCGAAATCCTTTGCCGGCTGGAAAATGGCACTCTTCTGTCCGTTGTACAGCGTGACAGACTCCATGTTGTCGAGCGAGAATCTTCCCAGATCGACCGTACCGTTTTGTGCGTTTCCCAGCTCGATGCCGTCGTAGAACACACCTACATGGTTGGTTCCCATACTCCGGATATTCACCGTTTTCAGTCCCCCTACTCCTCCGTAGTCCTTGATCTGTATGCCGGAAAAATAGCGCAAGGCATCGGCCACGTTGTGCGAGCTGAGCTGATGAAGCTGCTTGCCCGATAATTCCTGTACTGGAAAAATCTCTTTCTGCACGGCACGCGCCGTCACAACAACCTCGTTCAGATGTTGAAGGCTGTCCAACTTGTTTTGTGCATGTACCGGTACACAAATGTTTATACCCCACACCAGCAGGGTAAACATTACCGCATAGTAAAGTCTATTAAGCATTATGTAAAACGTTCAACCGTCCTATCCCACGAGTTCGGTTAATTAATAAAAACGATGGCAGGTCTTCTGACTGACTCACACGCTTTGACACCTTCCCGGTTTTATCCAGTGGCAATGAGTAATTGTCAACGTGCTTGATGAGCTTCACAGCAGCGGGACTGTTCGGGACTTTCACCCGATTCCCTTTTAATCCGTCGGGTCGAACCAACCTTCCGGAACCAATCGGTGGCAAAGATAGTTTATTTTTTCTGAATTTTAATACAGTTTTGCTATTTAAGAAATGGTTTTTGTATACTCCTTTCGTTCAGGAGTTTCATGAAATATCAAAAAAAAGAAACAGGGAAAAGAGGAAGTTCGGGCAGGAAGATGCAGAGAGCCTGTCTGATTCGTGCTGACGTTTTTTTATTTTTTGTACAAAAAATAAAAACGTTTGTACAAATTTTCAGCGACTTCTGAAAGCGTTTTTCTCTGGGTACCGATAATTTTAGTAGTTTTGCCTTGATGAACCATTAAATATATGCATGTATGAAAGAAATAAATGTATCGGAACTGAAAGATAACATGTTCGACGCTATCAGTAAGGAATGGATGCTGGTAACGGCCGGAACACAGGAAAAGTTTAACATGATGACGGCAAGCTGGGGCGGAACCGGTGTTTTGTGGGCAAAGCCTGTAGCCTTTATTTTCATCCGTCCCGAGCGTTATACCTACCAGTTTATTGAAGAGGGAGAAACGCTTACTCTGTCTTTCTTAGGCGAAGAGCATAAAGATATACATAAAATCTGCGGTTCCAAGTCGGGACGCGACATCGACAAGGTAGCGGCTACCGGACTGAAGCCTTTTGCCACTCCCGGAGGAAACATTGCCTACGAGCAGGCACGTATGGTACTGGAATGCAGAAAACTGTATGCCGATATGATAAAGCCCGAGCAGTTTATCGATGCCTCACTGGTAAGCCGCTGGTACGGTGAAGGACATGGCGGATTCCATAAAATGTATGTCGTAGAGATAGAACATGTATGGGTGAAAGAGTGAGCATAATACTCCTCAGAATTTCATGATAAACTCACCTAGCGAATCGTTTTCGTCCATACCCATCTTGTCGTGTTTGAGGCGGTTTTTCCGTTTCTTCAAGGCGACCTTGCTGGTATCGAGCAGGTAAAGCATGTTGCTGTTTGAGATGCCGATTTTGATAAGGCAGCAAAGCGAGATGTCCGCCTTTGTCAGCGTCGGGAACTTTTTCCAAAGCCGGTCGGTAAAGTTGTTGTAGCAGATGTTTATAACTTCCGCCAGATTGTCCTGTTCCTCGTCGGAGAGCACTACCGACCGGCTTTGTATTTTATCCTGCTGGCTCATTTTATTGAGCTGTTCCATTTTTCTGATGATTTCGCTGTGGCGCAGGATTTCCTTTCTCATGGCAGCCTCCTTTGAAGAGTATTCGCTCCTCATCTTTTCCCTTTGTGAAAGTTCTTTGTCCAGAGCTGTTTCCTTTTCGATAATTTTTTCCTGTGCAGCATGCAGGTCGATGGTTTTTTCTTGCAGTTGCAGCCTCATTTCCTTCATCAGGTCGTCTTTTGATCGCATCTGTTCTGCCAGTTTACGCTTCTCTTCCCTGCGTTTATAGAAGAATATGACAGCTACGGTCAGTACCGCCATGCAGATGGCTATCAGTGATATATACAGTCTTTGCCGTTTGATTTTCAGCAGCTTGTTTTCACTCTGAATCAAGGAGTAGTCGTATTTGTGCTGGAGGTTTACTACTTTAGACTCCAGCCTTTTTTGATAGATGGTATCCAGCAGTTCGGCATACCGCTTGCTGTATTCCAGCGCTTTGGGAAGATTTTTTATTTTTTCTTCGTATATACTCCAGTTTAAATAATGAGTCGCTTTGAAATATGGATCATAATCTCTCGTATCTTTGCTTAAATAGAAGTGTGCCGAATCGTATTGGTTCATCTCCAGCAAGATTTCTCCCTTGTTATTCCATAACGGATATAGCTCGGTGGAATCCTTTGCGAGCGATAAACTGCGGTTTACCAGTTCCAGTGCCCGTTTGTAATCTTTTTTTTCTCTTGCCGTTAAAGATAAACAATTTAATAGGTAGTTATAATATGTCATTTTTGAAGATGTAGATAATTTTAATCCCATATTAAACAGACTGTCTGCGCAATCATATTTTCCTGTTAACAGACAGCACCATCCCCATTGTCCATATAAATCAATTTGTTTTAAGGTATCTTTCAGTAAAATAGCATATTTATTTGCCGTTTGATATTTTTCGATTCCTTTATTCTCGGCATCTTCATCGCTTAGTAAATTAGCCCAGTGTAAATTGAGCAGGAACTTGAATTGATTGTTTTCTATATTCCGGCTTGCTATATTCGCCTGCTGGAAATACGAGAGTGCTTTTTCCTTTTCATCCGAATCCCTGTAATACTGTGCCAAATAGAAAAGTGTCCATGCCTTGTGCAGGGAGTCGCTGCTTGTCCGGTAGTATGCTTCCGCTATCCGGAGTAGTGAATCGCTTTTCACCGGAATGTAGTTTTTATATTGTGCCTGTGTGAATAGCAGTGCATGGAGTGCCTGTTCCTCTTTACGTAATTGCGAAATGGATGGCATGTGTTGTAGTATCTTCCAGGCACTGTCGGGTCTTTCATACATCAGTTGCTCAATCTGCAACAGTGAAGCATTTATCTGGTGTGTCCTTTTCTGGTAAATGCCGAGTGAAAGGGCGGCTGCGGTTGCTGCTATGGTGACAATGATGATGAGTGTTTTATTTTTCATACAGAATGTTTGTAAGACTATTACAAATATAAATAATTTGATTGTTTTATCGGTGAATTGCTAATAGATTATTCGGGGGATAATAGTGGGATAAACTGCCTGCTGTTTTATTATGTCTACCTTTTTTCTTTATTAATTTTTATATTCCATTTATTATCAATGTGTTATGATTTTGTATATGTCTACCTTGTGTCACCCTCTTTTCTTTGTATGGTGCTTGAATCTGCTGTACCTTTATAATAGCGAAAATCAATAATTTAATGTTTATGAAAAAGATATTTTTATTGTTTATGGGTTTAGTTCTTTTTTCAGACTATGCTTTTGCAGATAAAAACATAGAATTGAAAACCAATGAATCTCCAGTTTCTGTTTCTCAAAATCAGATTCCTATTAATGCGACACAATCTTCTACGGCTATTGATATTTTATTTTTGAAAGGGGCTGTATATAAGGTTATCGTTACTGGTGCAGAGGGTATAGTCTATCAAAATGAGATTACAGTTAAGACATTCGATACTGTAATAATAGATATATCCCAATATAAATCGGGGAATTATAATATTTATTTCTATGATAAAGAGGGAAATGAAATTACCGGAGATTTTGTATTGTGATTGTTTATTGTTAATTGTTATCTTAAATCACTACTGTCCCGTAAAAGTGGATAAATAGTTCTTTGAAATTATTGAAATATA
>ERZ779850.1526-NODE-1526-length-22459-cov-45.822041_pt1 | contig 22459 bp, 19 predicted proteins | sample MGYA00511249_ERZ779850 | MGnify/ENA primary metagenome ERZ779850 (study PRJEB29588, sample SAMEA2162475) | human gut metagenome | biome: human gut; feature: human-associated habitat; material: faeces | place: Denmark | collected 2008/2010 ...
TCCACCGCTACTATAAATGTGCCACTGCCAAAAAGCACAAGGGCTGCAAGAAAAAGACCGTCCGTAAACAGTGGCTGGAAGATCTGGTGGTCAACCAGACGATGCAGCTTGTCAAAGACGATGCCGCCATGGAATCTATCATCGCCAAGGTGATGGAACTGCAAAACAAGGAGAACACCAACATTCCCCTCTATGAGAAACAGCTTCGGGATGCTGAATCTGGTATCCAGAATATGCTCAATGCGATTCAGGCCGGTATCCTGACCAGCTCCACCAAGGAGCGGCTGGAGCAGCTGGAAGAAACCAAGCGTGAGCTTGAAGCCCGCATTGCAGAAGAGAAGCTGGCAAAGCCCAAGGTCACGGAGGAGTTCATCCGGTTCTGGCTGCTGCGGTTCCGTAAACTGGACATGAGCCTGAAAGACCAGCGGCAGGCGCTGGTGGATACCTTCATCAATGCGATTTATCTGTACGATGATAAGGTTTTGATAACCTTCAACTATAAAGAAGGAACACAGACCGTGACTTTTGGAGAAGCGGCAGAAGCCGCATCAAAGGGAAATGGTTCGGATTTGGATTGCTTTACTGCACCAAACAAGCAGTCCGGACTTTTTCAGGTTCCGGGCTGCTTTATTTTTGTTGCAAATCATACCTTTGTGTTCTCCGGGAAAATGCTGACGATGGCATTGGCAGAGGATACCTTGCTGGAAAAATCCAGATGGGTATAAATATTGCTGGTGGTGCTGATATCGCTGTGCCCCAGCCACTCCTGAATTTCCTTCAGGCTCACGCCGTTGGCGTAAAGCAGGCTTGCGCAGCTATGGCGCAGGTCGTGGAAGCGGATGCGCTTCATGTCGTGCGCCGTGAGGAACTCCGGGAAATGCTGGCTCAGAAAGTTGGGGCGGATGCGCCTGCCCATCGGGTTCACATACGGAACGATCCGGCGCGTGATCACGATCTCGTAGTTTGCATAGGTCGTAATTGCTACGCGGGACTTCATCATTTTCAACCAGTCCATGAGGAAATCGTTGAAAAGTACCGGAGAGTTATCAAGGCAGGGGTCAACCGTCTTGACGGGGTTCGCTTTCAGCCAGTTACTGTCAACGGCATACTGAAGGGCATCGGTCAGCTCCCTGTGCCAATCCAGAAGCTGCTGTACGGTCGCTTCCTCCTGCTGACGCTCATAGCGGAAAAACGTTTCCAGATCGCGCGGAGTGAGCGCTTTTAAAGACAGCCGCTTTCGCTCAAAGTACGGGATGATGACCCTGCCCATATCGTAGGCGTATCGACCGTAAGTATCCGGGGAAAGGTTCATCACGCTTTCCCGCAGCCAGCGGGTCAGGTATTCCGGCACAGACAGGTCACCGACCTGCTGCATCGTTTCCGGGTTGAACTCCTTTTGTGTCTGACGCAGAAGGGATTCAGCCCGCTTTTTGTTTCCTTTTACGGGAAGTCCTGTGCTGATGGATTTGGTTCTGCGCTTTCCGTTTGCATCCTTCCAGCTCAGGACCATCTGATATGTACCATTCTGTTCTCTTAAATGTCCAGCTACATTTATCATAGAAACGCTCCTTTCTTTGTAGCCAAACGCTCTTTGCTCAGGCAACCTTAGTTTAAAATAAACGGGGCTGCTTTGCAAGGATGGCGCAAGGGATTTTTAGAGGTGCATCCCTCCTGAAGGTCAAGTCTTGTCCAGCAGGTACTCCACAACGCAGAGCTTCGGGATCTTGTAGCTGCGCCCCACACGGACAGACCGGATCTTGTTTTCCTTGACCAGCAGGTAGGCGACCTTCCGCCCCACCCCCAGCATTTTCTGAAGATGCTCCACCGTCACCACATCCGGGTAATCCTTGAACATCATCATGTACCGCTCCGTCTTGCGGTCGGGCTCTTCCTGAATCAAAGTGCAGGCTGCGATCTCGCTCATTCCTGTCCTCCCCTTTCCAGTTCAATATGTCAATTATTCGAAAGAAAATACTATATGTAAAGGGCGATGGCCTTTTCCGGGTACCATCGCCCTTGCCAAAGGAAAAGTTTGAGCTTAGAACTTCATCGGCAGTGCATCCTTCCTGCACTTGCCGTTGTAGGTGGTGTAGATGGGATAAACATACCGCCGCCAGCCCGGGAGCTTGGCGGGGTTATCCCGGCTGATACGGTAGAGCTCCATGGGATGGACGCCGCTCAGCGCACGGACAAGCCGCTCCGCGCTGTACTGCCCATGATACAGCTGCACAAAGTACATCACGCCCCGCAGGACAGCCGCCCGGAAGGAATCCGGTCTGCCCTCCCACGCCGCCACGATGTGCCGCAGGGCTTCGCAGTAGATCTCTTCGCCCAGCTGGTCGTACAGCTTCAGCGCCGTGCCCACGCAGCTGATGCGGTAGTCGCTCAGCTGCATACTGTCGTAGTTGAGGGACAGCCCCACCCGGTTGGTGGCTGCGACAAACGCCTTGGAAGGCGCATCGCCGCCCACTACCTTGGCGCGCAGCTTGATGCCCGCCGACAGGGGTGCGGCGTGACCGTTCTGCTCGGCAAAGAGCAGGGCTTCCTGCTCCATCGTCAGTCCGGTGTAGACCTTGCAGAGAATCGGGCGGTCCTCGCCGCCGTTGAGGAGGATGCAGCCCTCGATGGTGTGCTGTCCGTCCATCACATAGTACCTGCCGTTGCGGAAGCTGACCTTCGGCTCGTTGACGATGTACTCGTTGAAGTCCCTGGCGATCAGCTCCACCCGCTTGCGCTCCACGCCCCGCTGGTAGATCTCGCGGGGATAGATCAGCTTGCTGCTGTGGATGACCGAAAGCTGGTACGGCGGGTTGATACCGATGAAAGAATTGTTGTCGTTCAGGCGCATCGCATTTCCTCCTTGATCCTCCTCACCGGCTTCTTCCGGCTCATCCTCGGTGGGAATCTCAAAATCGCCCTTGTCCTCGGTGTAGTTTGCATCGGGGTCGAGGGCTTCTTTTTCGGCCTGCTTTTTCTGCTTCTGCTTCGTAAAGGCGTAGAAGCCGCCGCCTGCCGCCAGTGCGATCAGCACGACAACACCCAAAAAGCCGGATGCGATCTTTGTGACCTTGTTTTCCTTGGGCGTTTCCGTGCCGGATGCCGCCGCTTCTTCGGCGGCTTTCTTGGCTTCTCCCTCGGCTTTCAGCCTGTCCTGTTCAGCCTGCGCCGCTGCTTCTTTTTCGGCGGTGTAGGCATCGGCGGCATCTTCTTCCATCAGCGCCAAAAGGACTGCTTCGTCCACCAGATTCATAAAGTGGACGGTTTGCTGACCTTTGGCATTGCGGTCAATCACCAGATAGAAGGTGTTGCCGGACTTCGACACCAGCGTAATGAACTGCTGTCCGCTGCCATCGGAATAGTCGGTGTGGTAGTCGTCCACCAACGTCAGATTGCCCTCCGGGGTCAGGGCACCGGTCTCCTCATCGGTCACAGTGACAGCCTCTTCCTCTTCGGTGGCAGCAGTCAGGACAGGCTGTTCCACTTCCTCCGTAGGCTCACCGCCATCATAATTTTTCTTATCCTTCCTTGCTGACTTCCCTGCTTATTTCATTGCACAACAACAAGCCTGTATACAGATTGCCACAGCAATCTATACGCAGGCTTGCCTTCGTACCTCCTTATTTTGTTTTCTGCTCTATCAGCTTTCGCTGTGGTGGGTTAAGTATAGAGCGCAACCAGAAGCCATTAGCACCTAAAATCACACTGGTCGCAACGCACCATGACAGGCAGAAACAGGTTGAGGTGAAAAGGTCAAGCTGCGTAAACCCGCATGAAATCAGGCTTTTCTCTGGTTGTCCATATTATTTCACACTCCCCATGGATGGTAACCACCACCCTTTTGCCAAACATCTTCGGCAGCCATGTAAAGAACGCCGGTCCTTCGGCATGGATGTGCACCACATCGTATTTTCCAAATGCACTGTAAAGTGCTGCAAAAGCCGAGGCGCTTACCGCTGCCAGACCCCCTGATGTCAAGATAGGGACAACAATTTTTTCAAAAAAAGCAAAAAAATAAGCCGCATAAAGTTTCCCATTGGGTTAAAACCATTGGGAAGCCCTATGCGGCTTATTCGTACTTATTTTAATTATTAGACAATTTCAAATTCAATATCATGAACTTTCGGTTCAATATATTCCGAACACATCAGCGAAACGCTTACTTTGAATTTTCCTTTTCTAGCCGGAACAATATATATCCCATCAAACTCGGTATCATCTTTATGTGGCAACTGATTGCATTCAGCAAATATTGAGTTATCTCGTATAGATATTGATTCAAACACAGAAGAATTGGAGTTGTTAAAAATTGCCGGGTCTATAATCGGCAAGCTTCGAGCTGAGTAGAATGGCTGCATTCCGTCCATACTATTTTTCAACAAGCCATATACTGGATTTAAGTCGATCATAAAACGTTCCTCTGCCTTTTCAATAGGATTCGGTGGAAGTTTTGGTGCTTTCGGCTCCTTCATTTTTTCGATATCATCAATGTCATATACAAAAATATCTTTTGGAAATACGATTGAGATTCTAATGTCGGTTGCTTTCGCTGTTCCCTTATTAAGCACTCTTAGCTTGAGCGCAACACCGCCGTTTGTTATTGTCTTATATACGCTCATCTTGTGTGCATAATCATTTATTTCTTCCTCAGACGGTAGTGCTGCATTGTAAGCCTGCAAGTCCTTTTCTTTTACATACTTTTTTAAATGTGATTCAACGCAACTTAAATCAAGTGGTTCATACTTGTTTTTGTAGCATTCTCCATCATTATGATATAACTGGATCTTGATTGCATTATCTGAGCTATCAATAAGCAATTTTCCATGTGTTTTAAGACCTTTTCCGTCCACTTCTTCATCATCCTGTTGATCCAGCACAACTGCGGCCATCAACTCAGGAACCCGCTTTACAATCTGTGATTTCAACTCAGCATTTTCCTGCTCAAGTTCTCTTATCTTTTTATTCAAACTGAGAATTTCTGCATGACTTGCTTCAATATCAAAGGCATCTCCTCTTATCCACCCTGGACGCTTTTTTCGATCCATTTGCTGATGTAAAGATTCTGAAACCTCTCTAGCAAGTTCGTCAATATTAGTCCACCACTGTACCGTTCGTCCTTTTTTAGCTTCTGTCTTGAAATCAGCCAGCTTTTTTATACTTTCTGGATCTTTTTCTATAAATTCCGGCTTAATTGCCACATCATCATCAATTATGAATACCAGAACAGGAATTTTCTTCTCTCTCGCATAGCGAAATTCCTTTTCCGTATAGCTAATTCCAGCATCCGATCCAGATTCTATTACAGAGCCATATCGCTGTCCCAAAATCAAAACATAATAATCCGAACTATCAATCGTCTCTTGTATGATTTCCCACTGTTCTTCGTCAGCAGCGTTAAACATCTCCATACCAACTGGGAAATGCATCATCGATAGGATGGCATCCCTTACTTTGCTACGGGCTTCTATCAAATCTTTATACGTTGACGAAATAAAAACCTGGTATTTCTTTTCCATGTTATATCACTTCCTTACAAGCTAGTGGTTCATTCCATAACCCATCAATTATTGTAGCGCATATAATTCTACTAATTCCTGAAGAATCTGTTCTTTCGTTCGTCCCACAAGCCCCAACTGTTTAACATCAACCGTTTCATTTTCCATTCGATCAACAAACTTCTGCATATCCTCATACACGCCACTAGGAGTGACAATCTTAACCGTAGGGTCAAGCAGTTCAGTCAAACGAAAAACATCATTTTTATGTTTCTTAATGTTTTTACTATCAACGTGTTCTCCGGCTGCTTTGCGATCCGTCAAATCCATCCATGCTTTCGCCTTGAACGGAATCAAATATGCAGCGTCCAAAACCGTTACTCCATCAACAGTCACTTTCCCCTGCTTCAAGAACTCATAGTAATCATCATCCAAAAGGATTGCAGACAAGCTCGATATATCCTCATCCATTGGCAGCGGTGTCAATACTGCATCATCTGGAAGTTGAATTGCATCCAGTTTTCTAGTGAACAGTTCGATCATTGCTGGATAACGGTTTGAAGTCGGGTGACTGAAGCGATAAAACTGCGGCACACCAGAGCTTTTATTACGATGTTCGTATCCAGCCTGTTTTACATAGTCCCAGAATTTTCTTCCAAAAGCCGCATCCACGGCTTCAATAATTAGAACAAGGTCAATGTCTTTTGTTGCACGGAAGTCTAAGCCTTCTTCTGTCATCAAGATGTCACACGCAGTTCCACCGATAATTGCATACTGGCTTTCGTTACCCTTGAACCATTCCTTAAAGCTTTCAATCCCTGTTACCATCTATCTTCCTCCACAGATTATTTAACATTTCTTCTACTGCTTCTTCTACCCGTTCATCTGCATCTTCCCTGAGCGATAATGCCAGAGAAAGTCCATCGACCATTTTTCCCTTCGATAATTTTCGTGGGTCATATCTCCACATTTCAACAGCCACCTGTGAATTTGAGTCCTGTAAATCCTTGGTCATACAGTCATTCCACTGAGATATTTTTTCTGAAGCATAGCACCGAACACTAGGCGCATTGAGCATCGAATACTCCGCCAATGCGAAATATCCACTCTCCAACAATTCACTCTTTACTTCCTCGCATGGAACATAGACCGTCCTTTTCACAGGATTGAGCAGAACTTTCTCTGCTTTGTAAAATAACTCTTTGGCAGAGTTTTCCGAAAGCAGTATCTTCTGCACTCCAATTTTTCTTGATCGCAGAAATCCCATTCCTTCAAGTTGTTTAGAAGCTCTGGAAATAGACGTTGGTGTCAAATCCAAATCTTTTGCAGCTTGACTTGTAGACAGTTCCTTTGCTCCCTCATAAATATAGTAAAGCAACAGCATCTGCGCCGATGGCAAGATTTCTTCTCTGTCACTCTTTTCTGCATCACAGCGTTCCTGCAAATATGCTGCCATAAAGGGCAGATAAATTTGCTTTCCATCCACAATAAATGCTATTTTCTCTCGAAGCAAATACTCTTTCTGCCGTGCAGTGATCTGTTCCAATACTAAAATCACCGGACAATCCGCAACCTTTTTCACACGTTCCAGATGCTTTTTTAATGTTTCCACCTGCTCCAATTCGGTTTTAGGATACAAAAAAACAGCTTTTTGACCACTCAGAGATACTTTCTGTGAATCATACCTTGTACTGATGAAGTTTGGCAAATGCTCTAAAGCTTTATTTTCATATAGCACTTCAATTCCTAAAACTCGCTTAAGGTATTCCACTCTATCGCCTCCATTCACAACTCTTTTTCTGTATTATAACTCATTTTAAGTTAAGATACAATATAAAAGTTATGATTATCCAAATCCAGCTATTGAAACACCAATATTTTCCAAACAATTTTGCTTTCATTTCACTTCTTGATACCCCTCCCTTACCGTGCTATACTATTATCAAATCAAATATTGAGGGAGTGCATTGTCATGAGCAAAAAGCTTGTTGCCTATTTTTCTGCCAGCGGCATTACCGCAAAAGTTGCCGAAGATTTAGCAGATGCCATCGGTGCAGACATTTTTGAAATCCGTCCCGAAGTCCCTTACACAAAAGCCGATCTGAACTGGATGGATAAGAAATCCCGTAGCACTATTGAAATGAGCAGTCCCGATTCCCGCCCTGCCATCGCCGCCAAACGTGATAACATTGATGAGTATGACACCATCTTTGTCGGATTCCCTATCTGGTGGTATATTGCTCCGACGATCATCAATACATTTCTGGAAAGCTACAACTTAAAAGGTAAAACTATCATCCCCTTTGCCACCTCTGGTGGCAGCGGTATGGGCAAGACCAACGAAAAACTTACGCCAAGTTGCCCCGGCGCAAAACTGTTGCACGGCAAAGTGTTCAGTTCCTATTCCAGCAAAGCCGACTTGTCAGCATGGGTGGAAACCCTTAGCATCTAATAGCCACCTTCTAGTGGAATATATCTACACAATTGTTTAAGATGCTTCACGGATTTTCTTATCCAATTGGGTATTTTTAGTGTCCACTTTAGATAATCCCAATTATTTTTCAGAAGATTTCAGACAGGAGTAGTCCTTATGCCAAATAACATGGATTTTTTTGATTTCTTGTCTCAGCATTCGTTAGAAGATGTATTATCTGCTATCATTCAATATCAACTAGAAAATCTCATGCACGACGGCGAGCAACTCTCTCTTGCCGAATATGCCGCAGCTAATGCTTTGTATGCATGTCCACAAAATGGGATTTCTCCATTAACACGAAATGCTTATATAAAATTAAAAAGCATTCTAGGCTCTTTTCCCAATGACTATGCACGTGCTCTAATCTCCGAAGCTATAAAAAGAAAAGATTCATCCGATGTCGAAAAAGCCTCTTTTCTTCAATCCACAAGTATGAAGATGAAAAACACCTTTTTTCGGGGCGATGGGTATCTATACCAACTTTTAGACTTTGCCAAAAAGTTATATGGACCATTGGACACTTCATTTAAAAGCTCTCTTGGTTTTTCATTTTCATCATGTTATCAGCTAATTACTTACATTTTTCGTGAAACCGAGTTACGTTATCGAGTTGCTCATAAAAATTCTCATAAAATAGGCGCGTTGATCAAGTCACTATTTAATAGGTCAGATAAATCTATATTTTGCATTGATAGTGGCTATATTTTTAGATTTTATAAAACAGATTTGTATTCTGTCATTCCACAAGATGAAATCAATGCCTTATTAAGCTATCTCTGTGTAAAGCCCTTCAGTAAAACTTTTGAAAAAGTTGGCCTTTCGGATTTCAAATGCCTTACGTCCAAACCATTCATTGACTTTGGATCATATATTTATATGCCGCTTCTTCTTCCAACTCTAATGAATCTCCCAAAACTGTTCCACTACACCTTTATCGCAGAATCTCACTTTAATGATTACGAAAAGGGTATTTATACTACTAATCGCGGGCAAGTTGTCGAAGATCTCACAGAAGCATATTTCAGTCGTCTTACTGATTCCAGTAATATTTACACTTCCTTGAAATATAGTGATAACTCTGGTGAGTCCGATGTCACTGTCTGCACCGACTCTGCCACAATTTTTTGTGAATGCAAAAGCAAAATTTTAACATTAAGTTCCCTCAATGGAAATATCGACAGTATAAAAAAGGATGTAAAACAGGCTATTGGAAATGCTTTTCAGCAAGCCCTTCGGTCAATTCGCTATGTTGAAGATGGAAAGGAGTTCTTATCAAGTTCTTCTCAAAAAATCAAACTAAAAAACACATCTTCAAAATATGTAGTGTGCGTTACAGCAGAACACTTTGGGAATGTCCCGTCCGAAACCACCTTTTATAATCTTATTGATTCACAGGCCCACCTGCGTCCTTATATTGTCAACATTTTTGATTTAGATATTATTACTCAAGAATGTTCCTCGATAGAAGATTTCCTTTCTTATCTTGATTTTCGCGCTCAGCATATAGATTTATTCACATCATTTGATGAACTAGATATTTTCGGATATTATAAATCCAATCCTGAAATTCCATCAGATGCAGATTGTCTAGTACCATTAAATTACACCTCCAACTTTGATCGAAAATACGAAACTCAAAATTCCGCATTCAAACAGAGTCTTTTATAGTGTCCGGCAAAGGGAAGCGACGCTTGAGCGTTTCAAGCGTCGCTTTTTTTCTTAAATATACTTTTCCAACGCTCTCCGAATCACATCCTCGCAGTTAAACTCTATTTTCATCGTTTGGTCGTCATACAGATAAACCATGCTCACAAAAGCATCCACACATTCTTTTGTCAGCCCGCCGATGTACGTTTTCTCGCTGGCCTGTTTTGTCAGAGCGCGGATTTCTTCATCCAGTTCATCGGCACACTCCTGTTCTTCCTTTTCTGTCCGTATGCTATCCTGCAATACAGCCAGTTTTTCCGAAAGGACCTTTTTCTTTTCTATGTACGCATCTCGTAGCAGCACACCGTCCGCATACGATTCATATAGTTTGATTTGCTCTACCCGAATGGCTTCTGCTTGCTTTTCCAAGTCCTCAATGTCCACGCAGCGCACCGTGATAGACTGCTTTTCCTGCATTCCCTGATTTACCACATCCAGCGCATAGAATACTGTTTTTATCGCACGAGCCACTTTTGCGTTCACCGAATATTCTCTGTAATAGCCGCCGTAGCATTTAGAGAACTTTCCGGCTGACCGTTTATAGCCGCAATAGAAAACCATTTCCCCATATTGCCTTTCGTGGCGAAGCTGCCGATTACAGTTTCCGCAGCAAATCTTCCCTTTTAACGCGAAATCATCACCTACCTTATACTGAATTGGGGTCACGTTACGGATTGCTTTCTGTGCCTGATAGTATTCATCTTTTGTCACGATGGCCTCATGTGCATTTTCTGCAATGATCCACTTATCCTCCGGGAGTGTCCGAATAGATGTAGTGTTTACGTCAATTTTCTTTCTTCTCCCCATAACCAGCGCACCCGTGTATTCATACCGTCTAAGGATTCTCCATACGATTGCCGCATTCCACAGCATTTCACTGTCCGGGGCAATAATAGGATTACTGCCCATCAGCAGATTTTTTCGTTTCGCATACAATCCCGGCGTAGGAAGATTTAATTCGTTCATGCCGTAGGCGATCTGCGTTGTATTGCGACCGGACAATGCTAATTCAAATACTTTTTTCACGCAGGGTGCGGCCTCCGGGTCAATCTCCCACCGCCGTCCACCTTTCTTGTTCCACACATATCCGAAAGGAACATTTGTGCAGGTGGCTTTTCCGTTCTTCCAGTTCGTTTCCAGAGCAGCCCGAACTTTTTTTGCAATATCCCGGCTATACATATTATTCACCAGATTGCTGACTGCCACTTCGATTCCCGGCGTTCCGTTGTTCAGTTTCATGCTGTCAAAGGAATTATTCACGGCAATAAACCGAACTCCCATCAACGGAAAAATCTGCTCAATGTAATCGCCAACACCGATATAGTCACGACCAAGGCGGGATAAATCCTTTACCATGATGACTTTTATATTGCCCTGCTTCAAATCCACGATCATTTTCTGAAAAGCTGGACGATTAAAATTAGTGCCAGTATAGCCATCATCTACATATTCTACAATCTCGCCAAATAAATCTTCCTGCTTTCCAATGTAATCGTGGAGCAGCATCCGTTGGTTCTCAATGCTGTTACTTTCATCCTTGCTGCCCTTTTTCAAATCTCCGTCTGCCAATGATAAGCGGAGATAGATTGCAATTTTATTATTCATTCTGAACCTCCGACATGATTGCAAGCACTTCCTGATAGGGGTCGCTGCACTTAAATTCGACCTCCACAGAATTGTCCATTCCCACATAGATTCTCTTGATAAGTTCATGCACCAGTTCTTCATCAAATTCATTTTGATTCAGAATCCCGCGCATCCGCTCCATCTGCGCATCGCAGATTTTGATTCTCTTTTCCAGTTCCAATGCGCGCTGACGCTGCTTTTGCAGTTCATGTTCCAACCGCTGCTTTTCTGCTATGTAGTGTTCCTTTAGCTGACTATATTCATCTTCGTCCAGAATTTCAGCTTTATAGTCCTCATATAAACGCAACCGCCGTTCTTCGGCTTCCTGAATCCGAAACAGGATAGAGTTTTCTTTCATCTTGATGGAACGGGCAGAATCCAGATTGCTGCCGCGCATCATGTCTTTTACCAGCTTTTCTTCTTCACACATGGTAGACACCAGATGATGAATCTGATCCATCGCCACCATCATCAGCATTTTCTCCGGCACCGCATGATAGGCGCAGGGAGTCGTGTTCTTCTTTCTTTTGCAAATGAACACTCCATAGTGCGTTTCTTTCACCGTACCATGCACTCTCCGTTCAAACGTCATGTTGCGTCTGCAGCAACCACAGTAAACCATTCCTGAGAGATGGTTATAACACTTTTCTCTGGTTGCCTTGGAACGAGCCATCGCCATTTCCCGTTTTTCCTTATTCTGTTCCCGCCGTGCCTGCACTTTTTCAAAATCCGATTTCAGAATGATTGCTTCATGCGCGTTTTCAACAATATGCCATTCCTTCTTTTCCACTGGATGGAGGCCAATCCCTTTGTATGATGCAGTTTGCGTTTTCCCAGATACCAGTTCTCCAATATAGGCACTGCTGTTCAAAATACGAAGAACCGTACTGGGGTGCCATTTATTATAGGTAGGGTCATCTCCCTCATGCAATTTGCGATTCAGCCGTTCGTTCGGCCTTGCTACTTCTAAAAATTCTAACCTGCGGGCAATTTCGTTTGTGCTCACTCCTGCAAGATACAATTGATAGATCAGTTTGACCCACTTTGCATCCTCAGTCGCTTCAAACTTATTTCCCTGCTGGTTCAACTGATAGCCATACGGTGTACACCACGATGTAGGGATTCCCTTTTCGCGGCGCATCTGGTAACTAAGGCTGATTTTCTTTGAAATATCCTTCGCGTACAAGCTGTTTACCATGTTCTTGATGGGAACCGCAAGACTATCCACATCCGACTGCCGGATGTTGTCAAAATCATCGTTGATGGCGATAAAACGAACATGGAGCATCGGGAAAATAGTTTCCAGATAGCTTCCCGTTTCGATATAGTCACGACCAAATCGAGATAAGTCCTTCACTACGATGCACTGAATTTTGCCTGTCCGCACATCCTGCATCATACGCTCAAATTCTGGTCGGTCAAAACGTGTTCCTGTAAAACCGTTGTCTGCATAGGTATCGGTCAGCGTCAGTTCCGGGTTTTCCCTGATATAATTATGAATTTGCAAAATCTGTGTGTGCAGGGAATCTTCTGTTTCATGCCCGCCGTTCTCAACCGACAGCCGCGCATACGCTGCCGTGCGCAGAAGTTCTTTTTCGTTTTGCTGTACGGCCTCCTGCACAGCAGCCTGCGGCATCATATTCTTTCTACTCTTTCTTGCCATTACAATCTTCCTCTCCGTTGTTCAGCCATTCTTCCGGGAAGAATCTCTTCCACTCACTTTCTTGTAGGATCACTTCTACCTGTTCAAAATCTACGATCCATACATGGTCAAGCCATTCTTTAAGATGTGTGCGCTCCAATTTTTCAGGAATTGAAATCGCTCGGAACTTCATCAACCAGGGATTTCCATGGCTAAATGCTTTTTCTATGTCATTAACAGCCAGCATTACTTTTTTAAAAGCCGCTTCCTGCTTCTGGACCGCCACCTGATACTGATGTTCATACTCCTCTACCTGTTCTAGTGAAATTGATCCCTGCTCGTATTCCCGATAAACTGCTGTTCGTTCATCGTCCTTGGCCATCAAGTGCGCAACGATCTCATTTGCTCTTTTTCTGTACTGCAACAGTCCAGCATCCATGCACTGCTTGACTTTCTCAGGATTCAAGTCCAGCATCCTATCAATATGCGCAGCTTGCATTTTTTCTTTTTCCAAAGCTGAAAGAATCTCTCGAAAGATTTTCTCGCTTTCGATGAAAGGGGCTTTTCCAGAGAAACATCTATACCCCTTGTCAAACGAATAGATTTGCTGGCTTTCATCTTCTGATGTTCTGCACAGCAGACCTTTTCCACTTTCCTTGTCATAGATTTTTTTGAAGAGCAGATTTGGTTTTTTCGGGCCTTTTTTCTCGAAGGCAACCTCGTAGATTCCAACTTTTTCTGAGCTTTCTGAAATTCCGTCTTTGAAACAATCGCTGGAACCTCTAATTCTCGCCTTGCCTTTGCCAGTGTCAGCGTACACTTTCCGATATAGAGCGGATTTTTCAAAATCGATCGAATTGTTGAATCCTGCCACTTATTTTTTGTTCTTGATCTTTTTTTCTTTGCCATCTGGACTTGCGGTGTTTGAACGCCCTGTACATCCAATGCTCTTGCGATTTCCGGGATTTTCATATCTTCCAGATACATCTGAAAAATCAGCTTTACAACCTGTGCGCTCTCAGGATTAAGAACAAGGTTTCTGCGATCTTCTGACAGCGAATAACCATATTTAGCCTGTCGATGGGTCAATGTACCTTCTTCAAAGTGATTCTGGCGATTGGTAATAAATTCCGAACGAATCTTATCAATGGCCTTTCCATTGAAATACTCTGCAACTTCTTCGGCAGTTTTGTCTGCACTGCAAAAGTTATCTTCCACAACTGCAAATTGGATACCAAGCGGATAGAACGTCCTCTGCAGTGCTTCAATGGCAAACGGAAGGGTTCTTCCACAGCGGAAGATAGAATCCACAGCAACCGCATCAAATTTCCGAGCCATCCCATCCTGTACCAATTTGTCAAAGCCCTCTGTGGCTTCTGCTGTTCTCTTGCGGTCACTGTATTTTTCGGATACGCTGCACCCGCGCTTTTTTAGATACCGTGCAATGCGCTCATTCTGCTCCGCAATCGTATTGGATGGATTTTCTTCTCCGATCCTGCTGGAAATCGACCTTGTATAACTGACCCATTTCATTCCTCTGCCACCTCATTTCCATGATGTGCTTGATATTCCATAAATTTTTCTGTGATACTGTGCAGTTCATCCTCGAAGCAGAAATGAATTTCAATCTCTGTTTTGCTATGAACATCTATGTGGTCAATCAGTTCCACCACGACCCTGCGTTCGAGCGTTTTGATATGTTCGTACTGCTTAAATTCTTCCAGCCAAGTGGGAAGCAGCGTATCGTGCTTTAACGCTTCCTGCTTCTTTTCGCGGATTTCCTGAATCTTATCCTGCGCCTCTTTTATCTTCTGCGCAAAGCGAGTATTCATTTCTCCGTACTCTTCCCGGCTGACGACATCATCGCATAAGTCCTGATACAGACGGATTTTCAAATTACTGTACCGTTCCAGTTCAGCTTCCAGTGCAGTGATCTGGCTGTCCAGAATCTTTATGCCAATCTGTTCTCCGCTTGCCAACTCTGCATTGGAGAGTACCTTTTCCGCTTCTACAAGAAGTGACACTTGATGCCGAATCGCAGTCAGAACGCTTTCCGTTAATTTCTCACTGTTTATCATGTGCGGTGTGCAGCCGCCGCCATTTTTATAGGTAGAGCAGTGATAGTATTGATACTTCTTTCCGTTTTTCGTCACCGTGCGGCGAATCATATTCTGCCCGCAGTCTGCACAGCGCAGAAAACCTGATAATGGATAAACTGTTGTCTGCGATGGTGCGGTACGAGTGTCCAGTTCCAACAACTGTTGTACTTGCTGGAACTCGCCTTTGCTGATAATGGCATCATGCGCATCCTCCACCCGAATCCAGTTTTCACTTCCAACATCATGGCTCTTTTTTACTTTATAATTGATTTTCCTGCGTTTACCCTGAATCAATGTTCCCGTATAGGATTCATTTTTCAAAATACGATTGACGGAAACCACTGTCCACTTCTGATTCAGCCCAGCCTGAAAACCACAGGTATAGTTGAATCCATTGGCTCTCTTATACTCGTTCGGCGGCAGGACACCAAGTTCGTTCAGGTGGCTGGCAATGCGCTGTGAACTCATTCCGTTCAATTTCTGCTTGAATATTTCCTGCACGATGCCCGCAGCGTATTCATCTATAATCAGATGATTTTTGTCCTTGGGATCTTTGCGATACCCATACCCTGCGAAACTGCCAATGAACTGACCTTCTTTTCGTTTCACATCCAAGTGACTGCGAACGCGCAGCGAAATATCCCGGCAGTAGGTGTCATTGATAAGATTGTTGAACGGAATCAGAATACGGCCCTTATCATCGTTTTCCTCGGCACTGTCATAATGATCGTTGATGGCGATAAAGCGCACACCCATGAATGGAAAGATTCGTTCCAGATAACGACCCGTTTCAATGTAGTTTCTGCCGAAACGAGATAAATCCTTGACGATGATGCAGTTGACATTCCTTTTCTCAATGTCCTGCATCATCCGCTTAAAATCCGGGCGTTCAAAATTTGTGCCGCTGTAACCATCGTCCACATACTCATCGAACTTGTGCAATTCCGGGTGCTTCCCCATGTAATCGTTCAGCAACGCTCTCTGATTTTTTATGCTGTTGCTCTCCTGCTGGTCGCCATCCGAACGCGACAAACGAAGATATGTGGCGCAGTTGTATTTTTCATTTCCCTGAAAAAACATAAAAAGCCGATAACCTCCTAATCTATTTGTCGTTCAGACAATAAACCAAGAAATTATCGGCTTTATCAGCATATTCTGTTTTGACCCAAAGCCATTATCTCATATTTCACGGTTTATGTCAACGCTTTAATGTGCTAAAGTGCAAATTTTCTTCTGCTTTCTTCTTTTTTCATTTCCGGTGTGTCCTTGCGCATTTTTTCAGCGTGTCCTCCAATCGGTTCTCTCCGGCAAAACTGATCTTTACGACCATTCCCCGGTCAAGATAGCAGTAAGGGTTCTTGATCTGTGAAACAAAATCAACCATCCGTTCTCGCTGCGACAGGTCTTTCTTGATTTCCACATCGTTGATGTCCACCAGTTCTTCACGGTTCACATCCCGAAGTTCCATCGCTGCCAATTTCTTCAAATCCTCAAGTGTATGCGTCATTTTCTGGTACATCAAATACCTCCCTTCACCTATAGCATTCTAAAAGGGGTGTTTGGCAACCAAATTTTGAAATTTCACAAAAATATTTTTTCAAGTGGTTGCCAAAAGGTGCTTCCAGAATGTTATAGGTATAAGGACAATTCTCGATTTTCCAGATCGTGGGGCTTTTTTCTCTCTTATCGCAAGATTCGCCCATAGCCGCTCAAAACTCACTCTCGTGGCTTTTCCCGGCTGGCAATCTTGATGGGGATTCCGTTCCCCATTCCCACGGTACGCACAAAATCTTGGATTTTGGCTATCTGGCTCCACATAAATGTGTTCGCAGCCGAACGCCTACGGCTTATCGGGAGTTGCTCTGCAACTATAAAATGCAGGAGGATTATGCTATGGCTCGACCAAAGAAAGAGAAATCACTTCATAGGGGAAAGCGGGTTTACAGCCGTTTCACAGAATTGGAATATGAGCTGGTGGCCGGATACGCTAAAGATGCCGGATACCCGATTGGTACTTTTGTACGCAAACAGGCTCTCCGCGAAAAGCTGGAAGTCAACTATAATATCGTTGCCGATCTGGGAGAAATTCAGAATTTGACGGTGCAGGCCGCAGGCATCGGGAACAATCTCAACCAGATTGCCCGCTTTTTTCACGGCGGCGGTCTGGCATCACGCGGAATGTTAGAAGAACTAAAAAGGTGCATTGCGGAAATCCGTGAACTACGGCAGGAAATCGTTCAGCTTGGAGGTGTATATCGTGGCAATTCTAAAACACATCGCAAGTAAAAATGCCAATTATGGGAGTGCCATCGACTATCTCAAATACCAGCACGATGAGTTTCATCTGGTTCCCGTTCTGGATGAAAGCGGGAATATGCTGCTTCGGGAAGAATTTTATCTTGACGGTTTGAACTGCAATCCCGAAACCTTCGACCTTGAATGTGAACTGTTAAACCAGCAGTGCCATAAGAACAACACCTATGATGAAATCAAAAGCCACCACTACATTATCAGCCATGACCCCAGAGATAACGCCGACCACGATTTAACAGGAGAACGTGCACAGGCCATCGGGCTGGAATACGCAAAAGCTAATTTTCCGGGGCATCAGGCTTTGGTCTGCACCCATACAGATGGCAATAACGGAACAGGCAACATCCATACCCACATCATAATCAACAGCCTGCGCAAATCCGATATAGAGCCTCAGACCTACACCGAACGGCCAATCGACTGCAAGGCTGGATACAAGCACCACCTTACCAAAGACTATTTGAAGCACCTGCAAAAATCTTTGATGGATATTTGCCAGCGCGAAGGGCTACATCAAGTCGATCTGCTCTCCCCTGCTGCGGATAAAATCACACAGCAGGAGTACCATGCGCAGCGGCGTGGGCAGCTGAATCTGGACATTGCAAACATGGAACTTCTGGGCGATGGCATCACCCCCATGCACACTACCTTTGAAACAAACAAAGAAAAATTCCGCAATGCCATTTCTGACATTGCGGAACGTGCCACATCTTTTGAGGAATTTCAACGGTTATTAAAAGCGGAATACGGAATTTTGGTAAAAGACCATCGTGGACGATTCAGCTATCTTCCTGCTGACCGACAGAAATTTATTTCTGCCCGCGCTCTCGGTTCTAATTATGACCGCGACAGGCTTCTCCGCATTTTTGCAGAAAATGCGCGGAACAAAGAACGGAACAATCCTCATTGGGCAGCAGATGATCCTATGGCTATTTTGTTCATTAAGTCTGACCTGCGCCTTGTGGTTGACTTGCAGACCTGCGTAAAAGCACAGCAGAGCCGCGCCTATGCGCAGAAAGTCAAGATTTCCAATTTGCAGCAGATGGCACGAACAGTCGCTTATGTGCAGGAACATGGATACGATTCTTACGAAAAACTCTCCGATACCACTGACGCCATTCAATCTAAAATGGCAAAAGCCCGAAGTGATGCCAAATTCACCGAAGCAAAATTGAAAAAAGTCAATGAGCAGATTCGTTATTTAGGCCAGTATCTTTCTACAAAATCAGTCTATGGTGATTTCTTGAAATCCGGCAATAAGAAATCTTTCCGTCAGGCTCATGCAGAGGATATTGCCAAATATGAAGAAGCCCTCCGCATCCTAAAGCAGCACTCCCCAGATGGAAGGTTCCCGACCATGAAAGACCTCCGGGCTGAAAAGGAGCAGCTTACCATTCAGAAAGATGCCCAGTATGACACCTACCACTATTTCAAAGATTACCACAGGGAACTCCAGACTGTATGTGCCAATGTAGATAACATTCTGGGAACAGAACGAGAAGCACGGCGCGAACAGCAGCAATCCCGAAAGAACGAACACTCTCTATAAAACAAAAAGCCAGCCCTGATCTTTCCTGCGAAAGACTAGGGCTGACCCTTTTCTACCATATTACTCTTAGAACAGGATTTGAACTGTCGCATCCTGAATCAAATCAATGAACTGCTCTTTCGTTATAACTTCTTTGCGGCAAATAATCGACTTATCCGCTTGCTGCCGTGTATAAGTCAATTTTCTATCATCGTGGCGAAGCTGCCGCACCGCATCCAAAGTCAAGGCGCCCTCACGATACATCTGACACAAAATAAAGTCATTTGACTTAAAGGCCACCGAAATCGGAGAATCCAGCGCAGGAGTAAATTCAGAATTTCCCGTTAAGATACGCTCTGCATTCGTTTGGAACTCATGCGCATCCGTATCCTGCGTATAGATTGTCAGGCTGTCCACTCCATCATGATACCACGCGAATATTTCAGCAAGGATCGTCAACGAGATTTCTCCCGCATTCTTTTTAAGAGTGCGACCCGTTGACAGCGTTCTTCCATGAATCGGCCATTCATCGTACAGCCGGTTCATCCATTCCTCTGCGGAAGGCAAGTCAATCAGATCTTCGGTTTTTACTTTTCTGCGAAGGAAGCGCATCAACTCTGACACACGCGATACCGCAGCTTCAACGATGTAGTACAGGTTCACATCTTCATCATTGACAAAAGCACCGTACTTTGTTTCATCAATCCAACGAATAGGATACCCTTGTGCCTGAAGCTGCTCAACATAGGTGCTTCTGTATGTAGAATCCTCAATTTCCTCCATTACCCACTTTGGTATCAGAATCAAATCGTATACGCTGAGGATTCCATCAGATGGATAACTTCTCTGGCTCAACTCGTGCATAAATGCCAGTGATGAGTTATCCATAAGTGCTATTTTGGTCTCCCCAGCATATTCTTTATACTCTGGTATATTAAGCATCGGCCTCTCCCGTCAGCATTTTAAATTCACTTAAAACCGTTTTCAGAAATGCTTCATTGTCTTTATGGTATTCCACTTCCGGCTCATTGCGAATCGTCTTATTGATTTTCTCTTGTAGCGGACTTACATTTACTACATACGAAGGCCGTACAAGGGAATCATCCAATCCCAAATCGCGGAATCTCTGTGCAATATCTTCAACCTGCACATCAAAGTTTTCCTTAACTTCTTCCGCAATAGCCGTATTCCCATTCTTTACTGCACTTTCATACAGAGAAATCAGCACCGCCTTATAGGGAGCTTGGAAAGCGTTCATGCACTGAAACGCTTTTGCTTGGAACTCCATATCCTTTAAGCCCTCAAAATACGGCATAAGGTTTCCCAGAAGCATAAGCGCAGCAAAGTATTCTGCTTTTCGTTCTTCCATCAGGATTTCGGATTCAATCAAATGGTCAAAAGAAACTTCATCAAACAATAGATGATAAATCTCATGCCACGCAGTAAAATACTGATTTGCTCTCGGAAGTGCCGTATTGATCAAGGGGATTCGTTTTCCATCCCGAACAAAAATCGCTCCGCTCAAATAGTGATTATCAATCGGCAGCTGTATCAAACCATACGGTCTTAAAATCTGTAACGCCAACTGTATCGGAGAATTTATCTGCATCGGATTGTATTTTGACCAGATAAGCGAAGCACTCTGCTTCATCTGTTCCTCAATGACTTCGTTCCTTTTGATAACTTCATCTAAGTTGGCTGCTGTAATTCGCTCACTCATAGCCTTCCGCCTTTAATAATAAACACTGCAAAGGTTTAGAATATCCTGCAACAGATCGTACTCTATCTTTGCCTTATCATTCATCTGATAATCAATCGGCGCATTCTGCGAGTACACGGCATCTACACTTTGCACCCTCGGTGAAAATCCCATCAAGGTATCCGGGTCAATGCTCAAACTGGTAAGAATTTTATTCAAATGCTTATCGAATGTACTTTTACTATCTATCTCGCCATTCAAAATCTTATCTAAAGTAGGGCGAGAAATCTCTGTTTTCTTGCAGAACGATACTTTTGAGAATCCATTGCTGCGAATATAGTCCTTTAATTTTGTCCCTGTCAGTTTTCTCATTTCAAAAAGTTCATCAAAACGCATTTTTCATCTCTCCCTTCTGCTATTATTATATACCATCAGCTTCGGGAAATCAATCGTAATGTAAAAAAGTTTTTTACATTTTTGATTCTAACGCAAAAAAGATGGCCTCCTTTTTGGGGAAGCCATCTCAACGATATTACGGTATTTTAACTTTTTCGGCTTCTTTCCTGTTCCTGCTGCGGCGCATTGTCTTTTTGTCGCCGTTCAGCCTGCTTGATATGCAGCCGATCCAGCACCGACCACCTGCCACCAATTCGCCGGGGCTTTTTCGGCACATTATTGACGCAGCCATCTATCATATTGTAGTTTTGCTCCGTGCCGGATTCTTTGGCGCGTTCCGCTGTACCGTTTTCAAAGAACTTCTGATGGTGCAGCAGTTCAGGCTTTGGGCCTTGTAAAAAAGCACTCATCTTTCTGGTAGCTTCTCCATCGAAACCTAAAGCTGTCTGCGTCACAAAGGCTCCACTCTCGTGAAGAATAATGCTCGGTGGTGGATTCTTCGTTTGTTCACTTCTCATCTGAACAAACCGCTGACCATCGACCTCTACTTCATCCGATACCAGCCATGTGCCTTTTTGCCCTGCCACCTGATAGCCGCCCTCATCAAGAATCAGGTATGTGCCGCTCTGGGGCTTTGGGAAAAAGCCGTTGAATCTCACCAGCCTATCCTTATCAACATAGAAAAAAGAGGTTTTGCCTGCCGCAGTCAATCCGATGACATCACTGACCCCAAATTTTCTAATTTTGAATTTGTCCGGGTTAATGCTTTCCATCTTTTTACGAATCGCTTCCGCGCCCATTCCCCGTGAAGCCGTACCAGAGTAGCCCGTGCCATAATTGTCTGCGGTTATCATAAAGCCATGCTGAATCTGGTATTCATAGCTGCGGCAGCGATACTCACGGTTTTTCTCAGAATTATCGATCTGATAGATTGCAAACACATCTGAACTCATTTTCCTGCATCATCCTCCGGCCTATACCATTCCAGCTCCAGCCCCTTGAACTGCTGCTCATTCAACTGCTGCATCTTTGGGATAGTCTGCTGGACAAGCGCAGCCATCTCTGCATCCTCTGCCACAAGCGGCTGAACCTCCGTCAACACCTGAATCGTATCCTTGAGTGTCGGCTGCTCAAACATCGCCATCAGCATCAATTCCAGTTCATCAAAGCGTACATTGCTCATAACTCCATCCCTTTCTTTTTCGCTTTCTTCGGCTTATCCTGTTCCTGTGCAGGCTGCTCCTGCTTCTTGGCTTTCAGACTGCGCAGGGCATCCAGAACAGACTTTTTCGTACTGCCGCGTTCCTGCTCCTTACTCTGCTGTCGTGCCGCCATCAGCTTTTCCATATCGGAGATTGCCTGCTGCACCAACCTATCATCCCTGAAATAGTTGATAGAGTTGATGTTCTCACGCTGCACTTTGTCGTTCACGACCAGCTCATACATTCCAACAAAGCCGCCATCTTCCTCGATGCAGAATC
>ERZ779850.1567-NODE-1567-length-22026-cov-15.400573_pt1 | contig 22026 bp, 15 predicted proteins | sample MGYA00511249_ERZ779850 | MGnify/ENA primary metagenome ERZ779850 (study PRJEB29588, sample SAMEA2162475) | human gut metagenome | biome: human gut; feature: human-associated habitat; material: faeces | place: Denmark | collected 2008/2010 ...
GTGCGAAAGCAAGTGAAAAATCCCTGTGAAGCCCGTAAAATCAAGGCTTCACAAAATCTTCACAAAATAATTAGCACTCACCTCTTGACAGTGCTAACAATGAGATGTATAACATCAATTGTAAGAGGAAAACAATAGATAAACAGTGAAGTTAAGCATTCATTGTAATAGAAGGAGGTAATCGTATGAACATTAATAAGTTTACACAGAAGTCTATTGAGGCTGTTAACCAGTGCGAGAAGATTGCCTACGATTATGGTAATCAGGAGATTGATCAGGAACATTTTCTGTACAGTCTCTTAACTATAGAAGATAGTCTTATCGCGAGCCTGATAGAGAAGATGGGAATTGATAAGGACACATTTATTAAGAATATTGAGACTTTACTTAGCCAGAAGAATAAGGTTTCAGGAAATGTACAGCTTTATGTAAGCAATGACCTTAATAAGGTTTTAGTAAATGCAGAAGATGAAGCAAAGAGAATGGGGGATGCATATGTTTCTGTTGAGCATCTTATGCTTGCGATGATTGCAGCACCTAACAAGGGTATAAAGCAGCTTTTTAAGACATATGGAATTAACAGGGAATCATTCCTGTCAGCCCTTGCGACAGTAAGAGGCAACCAGAGTGTCACTTCGGATAATCCGGAGGCAACTTATGATACTCTCAGCAAATATGCTACAGACCTTGTAGAGAGAGCTAAGGACGGAAAGCTTGACCCGGTTATCGGCAGAGATAATGAAATCAGAAATGTAATAAGAATCCTTTCCCGTAAGACTAAGAACAATCCGGTTCTTATTGGTGAGCCTGGTGTTGGTAAAACAGCAGTTGTTGAAGGACTTGCACAGAGAATTGTAAGGGGAGATGTTCCAGAAGGCTTAAAGGATAAGAAGCTTTTTGCACTGGATATGGGCGCGCTTGTTGCAGGTGCAAAGTATCGTGGTGAATTCGAGGAAAGACTTAAGGCTGTACTTGACGAGGTTAAGAAATCTGAAGGACAGATAATCCTGTTTATTGATGAGATTCACACTATTGTCGGTGCAGGTAAGACAGAAGGTGCTATGGACGCAGGCAATATGTTAAAGCCTATGCTTGCCCGTGGTGAACTTCATTGTATAGGTGCTACAACTCTTGATGAGCACAGAGAGTATATTGAGAAAGACCCGGCACTTGAAAGACGATTCCAGCCGGTTATGGTTGATGAGCCTACAGTTGAGGATACTATCTCAATCCTTAGAGGTCTTAAGGACAGATATGAAGTGTTCCATGGAGTTAAGATTACAGATGGCGCACTTGTAAGTGCAGCTACTTTGTCAGACAGATACATTTCAGACAGATTTCTGCCAGATAAGGCTATTGACCTTGTAGATGAGGCATGTGCAATGATTAAGACTGAACTTGATTCAATGCCTGCAGAACTTGATGAGAAGAGAAGAAAGATTATGCAGCTTGAGATTGAGGAGGCTGCCCTTAAGAAAGAGACAGATAATCTTAGTAAGGAAAGACTTGATGCATTACAGAAGGAATTATCTGAATTAAGGTCTGATTTCAATATCCAGAAAGCTAAATGGGACAGCGAGAAATCTTCTGTTGACCAGGTAAGCAAGTTAAAGGAAGAGATTGACCGGATTAATACCCAGATAGCACAGGCTAAGAGAGAATATGATCTTAATAAGGCAGCAGAACTTCAGTATGGTAAACTTCCACAGGCACAGAAGGCTTTGGAAGAAGCTGAAAAGAAGTCAAGTAACAGAGATATGAGCCTTGTTCATGAAAGTGTTACAGAGGAAGAGATTGCTAAGATTATATCAAGATGGACTGGTATTCCGGTTAGCAAGTTAAGTGAGTCTGAAAGACAGAAAACTCTTAATCTTGATGAACAGCTCCACAAGAGAGTTATCGGTCAGGATGAAGGTGTTACTAAGGTAACAGAGGCAATCATAAGGTCTAAGGCTGGTATTAAAGACCCGACTAAGCCAATCGGTTCATTCCTGTTCTTAGGACCTACAGGTGTAGGTAAGACAGAGCTTGCAAAGGCACTGGCTGAGAGTCTGTTTGATGATGAATCTAATATAGTAAGACTTGATATGTCCGAGTATATGGAGAAGTATTCAGTATCCAGACTTATCGGAGCGCCTCCAGGATATGTAGGTTATGATGAAGGTGGACAGCTTACAGAAGCTGTAAGAAGAAAACCATATTCAGTTGTTCTTTTTGATGAAGTTGAGAAGGCACATCCAGATGTATTTAATGTCCTCTTACAGGTACTTGATGATGGCCGTATCACTGATTCACAGGGAAGAACTGTGGATTTTAAGAACACTATAATCATAATGACAAGTAACATTGGTTCTTCATATCTGCTTGAAGGCATCAATCCTGATGGCTCAATTAAGCCAGAGGCAGAGGAAGCTGTTATGGGTGATTTAAAGAATCATTTCAGACCTGAATTCCTTAACCGTCTTGATGAGATAATTATGTTCAAGCCTCTTACTAAGGATAATATCAGCAATATTATCAATCTTCTTGTTGCAGATGTTAACAAGAGACTTGCAGATAAAGAGCTTGAGATTGTTCTTACAGATGCAGCCAAGGATTTCATAGTTGAAAACGGATTTGACCCAATGTATGGTGCAAGACCGCTTAAGAGATATGTCCAGAAGACAGTTGAGACACTGGCAGCCAAGTTAATACTTGCAGGCAATATCAATACAGGTGATGATATTGTTATTGACCTTGTAGATGGAAAGCTGACAGCCAGAGCCGCTGCGAGGGCTGTTGAGGGATAAGGCCTGATATTGTAAGGACTTTATGATTCTTTTGGGGGCATTGGAATTTTTGACTTTTGCTAAATGAATATAAATACAGATGATACTTTTGAAATAAAAGCCTACCAGATTATGGTATATATGCGAATTAGTAGGTTTTTGAAATTGAAAGTTGTCATTGATGAAATTAAAAAGCCTACTAAACTATTGTGTAATGCAAGTTTAGTAGGCTTTTTGAAAGCAAACCAACAATTTATTCTTTGAATTTCTGACAGCATACTTTATAGGCAAACCGCAATTACGGTATTGACAAAAAATTATATTAATTGTATATTAAAAATGATTTATGGTTAAAGATTCATGACAGACTGCTTGTATGTGAATGAAAGAGAAAGATATAACACAAAAGGTACTGGAAGATAATAATGATATATTTGCGGATATTGTTAATGTGTTGTTATTTGATGGAAAGTCGGAGGTTGAAGAGAATGAACTTGTTAATACGACAGTTCATTCACAGTATAAGGCTGAAGATGGAAAAGTTCATGAACAGGAACGCGATATTGCTAAGTATTGGAAAAGAGGATGTACAGACATAGTCCTGTATGGCATAGAGAATCAGACAAAGGTTGAGAAAAGAATGCCAGCAAGGATATCGGGATATGAAGGTGCTTCATACAGAGGACAATATGATAAGAAAACAATAGTGCCGGTAATAACGATGGTGCTGTATTATGGTACAGATAGAAAATGGACAGCACCAAAGAATCTTAAGTCTCTGATTAAAGTTTCGGATAATCTGGATAAGTATGTTAATGACACTAAAGCTAATGTATTTGAGATAGCGTGGCTGACAGATGAACAGATAGCAAAGTTTACAAGTGATTATAAGATAGTTGCTAATTTCTTTGTGAACAAGAGAAAGAACAAAGATTACATACCAGATGATAAGACAACAATTAAGCATGTGGATGAGATACTAAAGTTCTTATCAGTTATGACAGGAGATAGCAGATATGAAGAGATATTGTCAGATAAGGAAGGAGTGAGCAATATGTGTGATGTAGCGCAGAGGCTTGAAGACAGGGGAATTGAGAAAGGACTTCAGAAAGGAAGAGAAGAAGGCAACCAGATGATATATTCACTGGTCGAAGATGAGAGCATAAGTATGGAAAAGGGTGCACAAAAGCTAGGGGTAAGTGTAGAAAAGCTGCGAGCTAATATGATTAATGCGGGATACAAGTGTTCGGATATGGAGTGATAGCTGACAATATAATATATAAAGATAAAGCAATGCTGGGAAGAGTGGATACTGGCATTGCTTTTATTTTATGGAAAAGTCTGTTTCTGTTCAGGAACTTACTTCTGCGTGTTCCTATAAGAACAATAAATAATCAATCTATATAGGCAAATTTCAGGCAGAAATACATGAAATTGCAGGAATATACCTATCAGGCAGGCACGAGGAAGTTTATCTATAGGCAGATTGGAAGAAAAAGTGAAGGTTGAATAAGGATTCTGCCTGGATATGTCCTATAAATCAAGTGATAATGCGACTACCTATAGGTATCATGAACAACGAATCAATAATCAGATTAAGACATATTTATACAGAACTAGATAAACTGGTTCTTTTCACTATTATATTCGTAATTAATTGTCTTTAACTTATCAGTTATCTCTTCCTCAGAAACCATATAAGATTTGCACAGTTCCTCTAATGTATTGTAATTGTCTCGAAGTTGTGTATTGACAAAGCTTAAAAGCATAACAGGGTCTTTAGGCATAGAAAAATCCTCCTTATATTGTGTTTTCAGTGATGGCTCTATTGTTGTACTATTTAGTACAGCATGAATATTTTCCCATATTAAGCATATTCTGTAAATGTAAGGCTTGTATATAAAATTGTATTAAAATAAATACATTTATGGTTGCACGAAAACGATTACTATGTTATAATTTTAACAAGCTAAGAAATATACTACTTAAATAACTGAATATTAAATTATGGAGGTTTTGTTATGGGAAAGAAATGGGTGTATTTGTTTACAGAGGGTAACGCAGATATGCGTGAGCTTCTCGGTGGTAAAGGTGCGAATCTGGCAGAGATGACTAATATTGGTCTTCCGGTTCCACAGGGGTTTACTATTACTACGGAAGCTTGTACCCAGTATTACGAGGATGGTAGAGAGATCAATGATGAGATCATGGGACAGATTAACGAACATATCGAGAAGATGGAACAGATTACAGGCAAGAAGTTTGGAGATATGGAGAATCCACTTTTAGTTTCTGTTCGTTCTGGAGCAAGAGCTTCTATGCCGGGTATGATGGATACAATCCTTAATCTTGGACTTAACGAGAACGTTGTTAATGTAATTGCACAGAAATCTGGCAATCCAAGATGGGCATGGGATTGTTATAGAAGATTTATCCAGATGTATTCAGATGTAGTTATGGAAGTTGGCAAGAAATATTTCGAAGAGCTTATTGACAAGATGAAGGATGAGAGAGGGGTTAAGCTTGATGTAGAGCTTACAGCGGATGATCTTAAGGAGCTTGCAACACAGTTTAAGGCTGAATATAAGTCTAAGATTGGCAAGGATTTCCCAGATGATCCTAAGGAACAGTTATACGGAGCTATAAAAGCTGTATTCCGTTCATGGGACAACCCAAGAGCTAATGTATACAGAAGAGATAATGATATTCCTTATTCTTGGGGAACAGCAGTTAATGTACAGTCTATGGCATTTGGTAATATGGGGGATGACTGTGGAACTGGTGTTGCATTTACAAGAGATCCTGCAACTGGTGCTAAAGGACTTTTTGGAGAGTTCCTTACTAACGCACAGGGTGAAGATGTTGTTGCCGGAGTAAGAACTCCAATGCATATTCAGGAAATGAGTGAGAAGTTCCCGGAAGCATTTGAGCAGTTTAAGGATGTGTGTGCAACTCTGGAAGAACATTACAGAGATATGCAGGATATGGAATTTACAGTAGAGCATGGCAAGCTGTTCATGTTACAGACACGTAATGGTAAGAGAACAGCACAGGCAGCATTAAAGATTGCATGCGACCTTGTAGATGAGGGGATGAGAACAGAGAAGGAAGCAGTTGCAATGATTGATCCTCGTAATCTTGATACACTTCTTCATCCTCAGTTTGATGCAGCTGTACTTAAGGCTGCAACTCCAGCAGGAAGAGGTCTTGGAGCATCTCCTGGCGCTGCATGTGGTAAGATTGTTTTCTCAGCAGAAGACGCAGAAGAGTGGAATGCAAGAGGAGAGAAAGTTGTTCTTGTAAGACTTGAGACATCGCCAGAAGATATTACAGGTATGAAGGCTTCACAGGGTATTCTTACTGTAAGAGGAGGTATGACAAGCCATGCAGCGGTTGTTGCAAGAGGTATGGGAACCTGCTGTGTATCTGGCTGTGGTGATATTGCAATGGATGAAGCTAATAAGAAGTTCACACTTGCAGGCAAGGAATACCATGAAGGAGATTATATATCTATTGATGGTACAACAGGCAACATATATGATGGACAGATTCCTACGGTTGATGCCAAGATTGCAGGAGAGTTTGAAAGAGTTATGGAGTGGGCTGATAAGTACAGAAAGTTAAAGGTTCGTACTAATGCAGATACTCCTAAGGATGCCAAGAAGGCAAGAGAACTTGGAGCAGAAGGTATCGGACTTTGCCGTACTGAGCATATGTTCTTTGAAGAGGACAGAATTGCAGCATTCAGAGAGATGATATGTTCTGATACTGTAGAAGAAAGAGAAGCAGCACTGGATAAGATTCTGCCATATCAGCAGGGAGATTTCGAAGCACTTTATGAGGCACTTGAAGGCAATCCGGTAACTATCAGATTCCTTGATCCACCTCTTCATGAATTCGTTCCTACAGAGGAAGACGATATTAAGAAGTTAGCTGAATCACAGGGCAAGTCAGTAGAGACTATTAAGAATATTATTGCAAGTCTTCATGAGTTTAATCCAATGATGGGACACAGAGGATGCCGTCTTGCAGTAACATATCCAGAGATTGCCAAGATGCAGACAAGAGCTGTTATAAGAGCTGCAATCAATGTTAAGAAGGCACATCCTGACTGGAATGTTAAGCCTGAGATTATGATTCCTCTTATCTGTGAGGTTAAGGAATTAAAGTATGTAAAGAAGACTGTTGTTGAGACAGCAGATGAAGAGATTAAGGCAGCAGGAATCGACCTTGAATATGAGGTTGGTACTATGATTGAGATTCCAAGAGCTGCACTTACTGCTGATGAGATTGCTAAGGAAGCTGATTTCTTCTGCTTTGGTACTAACGATCTTACACAGATGACATTCGGATTTTCAAGAGATGACGCAGGTAAGTTCCTTAATGCATACTATGAATCTAAGATATTTGAGAATGATCCATTTGCAAAGCTTGACCAGAATGGTGTAGGTAAGCTTATGGAGATGACAATAAAGCTTGGAAGACCGGTTAATCCGGATCTTCACATAGGTATCTGTGGAGAGCATGGTGGAGATCCTTCATCAGTCGCATTCTGCCACAAGATAGGTCTTGATTATGTGAGCTGCTCACCATTCAGAGTACCTATTGCAAGACTTGCAGCAGCACAGGCTGCTATTGCGGAAGAGAAATAATCCAATTTCTGACCATAACACGAGTTTCGGGGCATGGAAAGCGAAAGCTTTTCATGCCCCGAAATGTTTAAAATGGAATATTTTTTCATTGCCCTAAATCATAATATGTTTTATAATAATATGAAAATATATATTGATTGGAGCGTATTATGGAACAAAAGAAAATCGAACCTATTCGTGATGCCAGAAAGCTTGGTAAAGCGAAGATGCTGATTCTTGGTATTCAGCATATGTTTGCCATGTTTGGTGCAACTATTCTTGTACCTATTCTGGTATCAGGATATTTTCAGGCTGCCTGTGGTGAGGAACTTACCAGAGGTCTGTCTGTATCAGTAACACTTTTCTGTGCAGGTTTTGGTACATTGATATTCCACCTGTGTACTAAATTCAAAGTACCTGCATTCTTAGGATCTTCCTTTGCATTTCTTGGTGGATTCTACACAGTAGCTAATCTTGACAGCGGTATGTATGCTGGAATGTCAGCTAATGATAAGGCTGCTTATGCATGTGGTGGTATATTTGTTGCCGGAATGCTTTACTTTGTACTTGCACTTATAATTAAGCTTGTTGGAGTTAACAGAGTTATGAAATTCCTTCCACCTGTAGTTACAGGACCTATCATTATATGTATCGGTCTTTCACTTGCAGGTTCAGCTATTACAAATGCTTCAACTAACTGGTTACTTGCATTTGTTGCACTTGCTGTAATTATTATATTCAATATATGGGGCAAGGGGCTTTTCAAGATTATCCCTATTCTTATGGGCGTAGTAATTTCATATGTATTTGCACTTATTCTTAATGCATGCGGCGTACATAATCCTGATGGTTCAGCAATACTTAATTTCTCATCAATTGCATCTGCTTCATGGGTTGGAATTCCAAAGTTCCAGTTTATGAAATTTGATGTAACAGCAATCCTTGTAATGGCACCTATTGCTATTGCAACAATGATGGAACATATCGGAGATATGTCAGCTATTTCGGCTACAGTTGAAGAAAACTATTTAGCAGATCCAGGTCTTCACAGAACACTTATTGGTGATGGTGTTGCAACAGCATTTGCAGGTGCAATTGGAGGTCCGGCTAATACTACATATGGTGAGAACACAGGAGTTCTTGAACTTTCTAAGGTATATGACCCAAGAGTAATCAGAATCGCAGCAGTATTTGCAATTATACTTTCATTCATACCTAAGTTTTCATCAGTTATATCAACTATGCCAACAGCAATTATCGGTGGTATATCATTCATGCTTTATGGTATGATTTCAGCTATCGGTGTAAGAAATGTTGTTGAGAACAAGGTTGACCTTACTAAGTCAAGAAACCTTATTATTGCAGGTGTTATATTTGTATGTGGTTTAGGCTTCGGTGGTGGACTTACATTTACAATCGGTGGAACATCTATAACACTTACAGCACTCGCAATTGCTGCTATAGCAGGTATTCTTCTTAATGCTATATTACCTGGTAATGATTATGAATTCGGTAAGAATCCAGCAGGTGACAGCAGCCGTGGAGTTTATGTTATGAATACAGACTCTGATGAGGAAAAGCCAGAAGAGGCTGAGTAAATACATTGAGTAAATACATTGAGTAATTATATTATATAATTTGGAGGTACTTAATAATGATGGATTTTGAGAATGAGAAGAATATAACAATATTTACACATCCACTTATCCAGCATAAGATTTCAATTCTTAGAGATAAGAAAACAGGAACTAATGAATTCAGAAAGCTCGTTGAAGAAATAGCTATGCTTGAAGGTTTTGAGGCATTATCAGATCTTCCAACAGAAGATGTTGAGATTGAGACACCTATTGAGACTTGTATGACACCTATGATTTCAGGACGTAAGCTTGCAATTGTTCCTATTTTAAGGGCAGGTCTTGGCATGGTTCCTGGTGTACTTTCACTTGTACCAACAGCTAAGGTTGGACATATTGGAATGTATCGTAATGAAGAGACACATGAGCCTGTACCATATTACTGCAAGCTTCCACATCCAATAGAGGAAAGAACTATTGTTGTAACAGATCCAATGCTTGCAACAGGTGGCTCGGCAGTGGATGCAATTGACCAGATAAAGAAGGTTGGCGGAAAGCAGATTAAGTTCATGTGTATCATAGCTGCCCCAGAGGGAGTTGAAAAGCTTCATAAGGCGCATCCAGATGTTCAGATATACATTGGACATCTTGACAGAGAGCTTAACGCAGATGCTTATATCTGCCCAGGACTTGGGGATGCCGGAGACCGAATCTTCGGAACTAAGTAAATAATTATGGGCATGTAATTGCTTTGCGTTAAGAGATATGATAGTGTGTAAAATGCGGCTCCCAACGGGAGCCGTTTTTGTAACTTATATTAATTGGTTAAGGAGATTTCGATGAGCAAGGAGGAAAACAGAAAGAATTTTTCTAAATATGTATCGCAGAATATTCTCGGAATGATAGGGTTTTCATGCTACGTTCTTGCTGACTCGTATTTTATATCTATAGCAAAGGGAGCAGACGGACTTACAGCATTAAATCTTGTTATGCCATTATATAGTATAATATTCTCAATTGGTGAGATGATTGGTGTTGGTTCAGCTATAAGGTATGCGATTAGTAAGATTAAAAAAGATGCAGATGCAGATGATTATTTCTGGAATGCATTAATATGGTGCATAATATCAAGTATGATATTCGTTTTTGCCGGAATATTTTTCTCAGCAGATATCATGCGTGTTCTAGGAGCTGATGAACATATTGTGGCAGTTGGGAATAATTATACTAAGATATTCATGTGTTTTGCACCGATGTTTATGTGTAACTATGTGACTAATGCATTTGTGAGAAATGACGGAGCCCCGGGAATTGCCATGAGTGCAACACTTTTCAGCAGTCTGTTTAATATAGTATTTGACTATATTCTTATGTTCCCGATGAATCTGGGAATGGAAGGTGCAGCACTGGCAACAGCTCTGTCTCCGATTATAGGTATGGGAATATGCAGTATACATTTCTTCTCTAAGAAAAGCAGTGTCAGGCTTGTTGTGTGTAAGCCTTCAGTAAGAAAACTTGTGGCAGGAAGCCAGCTTGGTGTATCGGCATTTGTAGGAGAGATGTCATCAGCGGTCATTACACTTGCTTTTAATTTCGTAATACTTAAGCTGGCTGGTAATGTTGGAGTAGCTGCATACGGAGTTGTGGCTAATATTGCAATTGTCACAACTGCGGTATTTAATGGTGTTGCACAGGGAAGCCAGCCTCTTATAAGCAGTTGCTTTGGCAGGGGAGACAGGGATGGATGTACTCAGTTAAAACGAATGGGATATATAACAGCATTTGTACTTGCGGCAGTTATGTATAGTATATTGTTTATATTTGCAGGACAGTTTGTCGCAGTGTTTAACAGTGAAGGTTCAGAAATGTTAAGGCTTTACGCAACAGAAGGCGTTAAGTTATATTTTATTGGAATATTCTTTGCGGGAATTAATATTGTAGGTGGCGGTGCATTCAGTGCAACAGAGGATGCGTTTAAAGCGGCAGTTGTTTCTGTGGCAAGAGGATTTGTGCTGATTTTAGGTGCAGTTTTTGTAATGTCAGCACTTTTTGGAATGACAGGAGTATGGCTTGCGTATGCTGTTGCTGAGGGAATAACAACATTTATAATGCTTGTAATGGTGCTGAGAGTGTGATAGAATATTTGCGGACAAAATTATCCCAGAGATTGGGAAAATATGAAAGGAGTCTATATAATTATGAGCAATATTGCAGACAAATTTGAAGAACTTGGAGTAATTCCAGTAGTAGTATTGAATGATGCTAAAGATGCACTTCCATTAGCTAAGGCTTTAGTTGATGGTGGTCTTCCTTGTGCAGAGGTTACATTCCGTACAGCAGCAGCTGAGGAATCTATCCGTCTTATGCATGAAGCATATCCAGATATGGTACTTGCAGCAGGTACAGTACTTACAACAGAGCAGGTTGACAGAGCTGTAGCAGCTGGTGCTTCAGTTATCGTAAGCCCAGGATTTGATCCAGAAATCGTTGATTACTGTATTTCTAAGAACATTCCTGTTATGCCAGGTATCGTTACACCTTCAGAGCTTGCTCAGGCTGTTAAGAGAGGCCTTACAAGAGTTAAATTCTTCCCAGCTACAGCTGCAGGTGGAATTAAGATGATCAAGGCTATGTGCGCAGCTTACACTAATGTAAGAATCATGCCTACAGGTGGTATCAACACAGCTAACCTTGAGGAATTCTTATCATGCGATAAGATCTTCTGCTGTGGTGGATCATGGATGGTTAAGGGTGATATGATTAAGGCAGGAGAATTTGACAAGATTAAGGATATGACAGCAGAGGCTGTTGCTCTTGTTAAGAAGATCCGTGGCTAATCACTAGTGATTGTTAATATCAAAGATACATATAAACCCCGTATTCTGTTTTGCAGGATACGGGGTTTTGTACGTATATTATGTTTTTTAGTGAATTACAGATTAGAAAAAATATTCTCAATTTCTTCATGGGGAAGTACAAGGGCAAATCTTACATGACCTTCTCCAAGGCTTCCGAAGCTGCTTCCAGGTGTACATAAAACGCCAGTCTTATTAAGAAGTTCTATAACATAATCAGCTGAACTGGTATAGCCGTCAGGAATGGCAGCCCATACAAACATTGTGCCTTTAACATCAGCAGGTTTAAGTCCAAGCTTCTTAATTCCGGCAACGAGAGCATTTCTTCTTAACTCATATTCAGCACGGTTGTCAGCGACATATCCTTGCGGACCGTTAAGTGCAGCAACAGCAGCTTTCTGATATATAAAACTTGTTCCATAGTCGAATTGTGAGCGTACAGTTTTGAATTTGCTTACGATTTCACGGTTTCCGATAAGAAATGAAAGGCGCAGACCAGTAAGATTATAAGTCTTAGAAAGAGAGTTGAATTCAACTCCGATTTCCATAGCACCTTCGTGGCTTAAGAAAGAGCCACCAATCTGTCCGTCATATATAATCTCAGAATATGCGTTGTCGTGAATAATAATGATGTTATATTTCTTGGCAAATGCGATGAGTCTATCGTAGAATTCATCAGGTGCAGTAGCACATACAGGATTCAGTGGATAAGATACAACCATCATTTTGGCTTTTTTTGCAGTATCTTCATCGATAGAATCAAAATCTATAAGATAATCATTCTCTGGGAGAAGATTGTAATAAGCAATCTGTGCGTCACACAGGAATGGTCCAATCTCGAATATAGGATATCCCGGATTAGGAACTAAGCATAAATCACCAGGGTTGCACAAAGCAAGGGCAATATGAGCCATGCCTTCCTGGGTTCCGAATACAGAGGCGACTTCATCAGGTGTGATAACGATGTTGTAACGGCGTTTGTACCATTTGCATACAGCGTCAAGCAATTCATCAGTATCACCAAGTGAGTACTTGTAATTCTCAGGGTCAAGTGCTGCCTCTGAAACAACCTTCATAACAGATTCATCAGGCTTGAAATCAGGAGTTCCTACAGTAAAGTTATATACCGGCTTTCCCTGTGCAAGTCTGTCATTCTTTTTCTGATTAAGTATATTAAAAATGTTGCTGCCAAAGCGGTCAGCTCTCTTAGAAAATTCAATATTCATATGTATACTCCATTTCTTTAAATGCGTATCTGCATGCATTTTATTCAGACCCGAAATATAGAAAAATTTCAAGCCTATCGAATAAGATACTAGCATAATTAACAAAAGTCAATTTTAAGGTGTATTTTTTGGTGAAAATGTGATAGTTTTATATATGTAAGTAGAAATAAATAAGATATGGCGGTTTGCAAATGTTACATACAGGAACATTAAAGGGTAGAATGCAGACAGAAAGGAAAGGTAAAAGATATGTCAGTACAGGATTATCTCAGTGCAGTAAAGATTGGTAAAAAAGAATATCATGCGTGTGTAAATAAGGGTACTTATCCATATCTTCCGGTTCTGGAGGATATTATTGATGAAAGCAGTATTGACAGAGAAGTCAGTCTTGGAAGTGACCAGATTCCATTAAGGCTGGTAGTAGGAACATGTACAGCGGGAAGAACTACAGCATTTGCAGACAACTTTATGCCTATACTTGACTGGGGAACAGAATTTTCGGCAAAGTGGGCTTCACTTAGTGACAGTCAGGTAAATGAGGGAATAAGAGACGATATTAAAGTATATGAGTACATGAATAAGTTCTATGTGCTTGAAGGTAATAAAAGAGTCAGTGTACTTAAGTATTTTAAGGCGGTGACAGTAAGTGCACAGGTTATAAGAAAGATACCTAAGTATAGTGATGATCCTGATGTTAAGATATATTATGAATTCATGGATTTTTATAAATCTACTAAGTTAAACGATATATATTTCAGCAAAGAGGGCAGTTTTACAACTCTTATGGAGCTGGTTGGAATTACACCAGGAGAACCAATGGATGAGGATGATAAGAAAGACCTTGTTTCGTGCTATCTTAATTTCAGGCTTGCTTATGAATCAAGAGGAGGGGATAAGTTCGATTTCCCGACGGGAGATTCATTTTTACGATTCATTCACATTCACGGATATGATGCTGTTAAGAGAATGACTAAGTCTGAGATGGCAAAGAATGTTGCCAAGACATGGGCTGAATTCGAGCTTATTGATGATAACAGCGAAGTGGAACTTAAGATGACACCAGCAGCAGCACCTAAGAAGAATATATTAAGTTATCTGCTTCCAATGGGAGGAGTTAAGAAGCTTAAGGTTGGATTTGTGTATGAAAAGACTCCGCAGGATTCAGAGTGGTGCTATGCACATGAGCTTGGAAGACAGTATATTGATGATACATTTGGTGACCAGATAGAGACATATGTTGAGGAGAATGTGATACCGGAGCAGAGTGATGAGGCGGCAATCAACAGACTTATAGAGAAAGGCTGTGACCTTATATTCCTTACATCTTCTGCAATGAATATGGCTGGACTTAAAGCTGCAATAGCACATCCGTCAGTAAAGATTCTTGATTGTTCTCTTAACATTTCACATAAATATATCAGGTCATATTATGCAAGAATGTTTGAAGCAAAATTTATAACAGGGATTATTGCAGGTTCACTGGCTGATGACGATAATGTTGGTTATATAGCTGATAATCCGGTTTATGGGGCATGTGCGAATATTAATGCATTTGCATTGGGAGTAAAGTTTGTTAATCCAAGAGCCAAGGTTTACCTTGAATGGAACAGTATTAAGGATAATGATTCAGAGGAAAATCTTGCTAAGAAGAATATAAGCATTATTTCTAATCAGGATATGATTACTCCGGGCAAGAGTAAGAGAAAGTTCGGGTTGTATAAAGCGAGTGATTCGGATAAGCACCTGGCTATGCCTGTATGGCACTGGGGAGTTTTTTATGAAAAGCTTATACAGAGCATTATGAGTGGTTCATGGAGTAAGGATGAGGACGGCGATAATGTAAAAGCACTTAATTACTGGTGGGGAATGTCAGCAGGAGTTGTTGATCTTATATATTCAGAGAGTCTGCCATCAGCAACTAAGAGACTTGTAAAGCTCTTTGAGAAAGAACTTAAGGAAGCAAGGTTCAGAGTGTTTGAGGGTGAATTAAAAGATCAGCAGGGTAATATAAGGGTTGAAGAAGGGAAGCTTATTGATCCGGAACATATAATTACTATGGACTGGCTGCTTGATAATGTGGTTGGCAGACTGCCTCGGTATGATGAACTTACAGATAATGCTAAATTAAAAATGGCACTTCAGGGTGTTGTCAAAGAAGAAGAATAGAAAGCATGCTGCCTGCAGTGGTGGCTGGGGAATTATTAATGAAAATACTTGTGTTAGCGGATGTTGAATCAAAGTACTTATGGGATTATTTCGAAAAGGAAAAATTGGAAGGTATAGATCTTATACTTTCAGCAGGGGATTTAAAGCCCCAGTATCTGTCGTTTCTTGCATCATTTTCAAAAGTACCTATTCTTTATGTGCATGGCAATCATGATGACTGTTATGATACACAGCCACCGGATGGATGCATTGATATAGAGAATAAGATATATGTGTATAAAGGTGTCCGTATTATGGGACTTGGTGGTTCTATACGCTATAAGAAGGGAAAGAACCAGTATACACAGAAAGAGATGAACCACAGGATTAATAAAATGTGGTTTTCGATAAAGAAAAATAAAGGTTTTGATATACTGCTTACACATTCTCCGGCTGCGGGAATAGGTGACGGACCTGACGAACCGCATAAGGGTTTTGAGGGCTTTAATTATCTGTTGGAAAAATATAAGCCTAAGTATTTCATCCATGGTCATATCCATAAGACCTACCAGATGAAGTTTAAGCAGGAATATGAGTATAATGAGAATACTAAGATAATTAATGGTTATGAGAGATATATATTGGAATATCCGGATGCTTAATCTACACCGTGGCATATTAGCTTAATAGCAAATGTGCTACGGTGTTTTACATATTTTTGACATATTTTCACATGAAATACATAAAAATTATGAATATGGTACCTATTTCCTACTTAACATACATGTACTTTTTGAGTAAAAGTTGCTAATATAACGACATAAACCCTTGCTGGTTAAAGCAAAATGCACAAAAAAATGTATTGAGGAGGAAAATCAAAACATGAAAGCTATTATTAGCAAAGCAGCTCGTAGAAAATGGGCATGGGTACTTGCATTGGTTATGATTGTGAGTATCGTGATTCCTACATCACTTCTTACAGCGAAGGCGGATGTTGGAACGGTTAAATTTATTGATGGTGCGGCAGGATGGTTAGAGTCAGCATATGCACAGTGGACCATTGATAATCAGGCAGAAGGATATACAGCATATATCAAGAAAGCCAGCCAGGCAGATTCTGCTTATGCAAGAATCGACAATGAACTTATCAGAAAGTATAAGAACTACTACAGGGTTGATGCAGTAGGACTTGCGGCAGGTGACTATGTTATTAAGGTAGTTCCTGTAAAGAACGGAAAGGAAGTTACTGACAAAGCACAGGTTACTAAGACACTCAATGTAAGTTCTTATGACAGATCCGGATTTGCATTTTCATCTGAATCAAAATATAAAACAGGTTCAGGTGCTTACAATGAGAATGGAACACTTAAGAAAGATGCAATTGTTCTTTATGTTACTAACGATAATGCAAAGACAATTAAGGCATCAGTAAAAGAGGCAAAGGGAGAGAAGGAATATACAGGTCTTCAGACAATAATTGATGCATATACAAAGAGTGCTAGCAAGGGGATAGAAACAAGAGCACTTGATGTTCGTGTAATCGGATGTGTTACAGATACTGCAATGGATAAGTTTTCAAGTTCATCTGAGGGAGTACAGATTAAAGGAGCTAGTGCTTATTCAAATCTTAATATGACAATAGAGGGTATCGGAGATGATGCAACAATCAATGGATTCGGTTTCCTCTTAAGAAATGCAGGAAATGTTGAGATGAGAAATTTCTCAATTATTAATTTCATGGATGATGGTATTTCTCTCGATACAGCAAACTGCAATGTATGGATTCACAATGTTGATCTGTACTATGGTAAAGCAGGTGGGGATGCTGACCAGGCAAAGGGTGATGGTTCAATTGACATTAAAGGTAATTCACAGTATATAACAGTTTCATATGTACATTTTTATGACTCAGGTAAGTGCTCGTTATGTGGAATGAAGAGCGAGTCTGGTCCTAACTATATTACATATCATCATAACTGGTTTGATCATTCTGATTCAAGACATGCAAGAGTAAGAACAATGTCAGTGCATATGTATAACAACTACTATGATGGCAATGCAAAGTATGGTGCTGGTTCAACAATGGGTTCTTCATTATTCATACAGAATAACTATTTTAGGAACTGTAAGAATCCAATGCTTTCATCTAATCAGGGAACAGATGCACTTGGTGAGGGTACATTCTCAGGTGAGAATGGTGGTATCATTAAAGCATATGGAAATGTTATCGTAGGTGCACAGAAGATTATCTATGCAAATGCTGTTTCAGAAACAGGTGATTCTGCAAATGCGGCATCATTTGATGCATACCTTGCAAAGTCAGCAGATGAGAAAGTTCCATCTTCATATAAGACTGTAGCAGGTGCAACATCTTATGATAACTTTGATACAACTAAGGATCTCGGAGTTAAATCAGGAAGTCTTAATAATGCAGAAGATGTACCTTCAGTAGTAACATCTGCAAAGGGAGCAGGAAGCCTTGGCGGTGGAGTGATTTCATGGACATTCTCTGATAAAGATGATTCTGTATATGCCATAGATAAGGAATTAAAGGCAACAGTTACTAATTACAAGAATACAGACCTTGTTTCTGTAGGTGGTACTAATGCGAAGATTGTTTCACCAGATTCGACAACAGAAGAGACTAAGGCAACAGAGAGTACAACAAAAGCTACACAGGCAACAACTAAGGAGACACAGACAACAACAAAAGCAACACAGGCAACAACTAAATCAACAGAAAGCGCAACACAGGCAACTGAAAAGGAAACAGCGGGTTCAGATGCAACAACATCATATGATAAGACAAGTCTTTCTTATTCAGGCGCTTATACAGATATCAGTAAGAAAAAAGATGCAGATTTTAAGAATGCAAAATATGTATCATCTTCAAATGAGATTCTTAATGCAATCAGTTCAGCTAAGGCGGGCGATGTAATTATTGTAAAAGAGGGAACATATAAGTTCTCAGATACAATTGTAATTAATAATGCCATGAATGGAAAATCAGGCTCTTATATTATTGTAAAGGCTGAAAGTGGCAAGGAAGTTAAGTTTGATTTCTCTGCACAGAAGCTTGACGGAGCTAACAGAGGTGTAGTTGTAGATGGAGATTACTGGTATTTCCAGGGAATTAATTTCTATGGTGCTGGAGATAACGGAGTATTACTTGCTGGTAATAACAACATTTTTGAAAAATGTGTATTTGAAGCAAACAGGGATTCAGGACTCCAGATTTCTAGATATGACACAACAGCAGCTACTAAAGATTTATGGCCATCAAATAACCTGATTATTAACTGTACATCACATGATAACTGTGATTTCCCTGAACAGGGTGGTACAGGTGAGAATGCAGATGGATTTGCTGCAAAGCTTACATGCGGTGAAGGTAATGTGTTTGACGGATGTATATCATATAGCAACTCAGATGATGGATGGGATTTATTTGCAAAGAGTGCAACAGGTCCTATCGGTGTAATTACAATTAGAAACTGTGTTGCATTTAATAATGGAACATTATCTAATGGTGTTCACTATGCTAACGGAGATATGAATGGATTCAAGCTTGGAGGTTCAGGTGTTGGAACTCCACATAATGTAATGAATTGTCTGTCATTTGACAATGGTGCAACAGGATTTACAGATAATAATAACCCAACAGGTCTTACAATTGTAAATGTTACAGCATGGGGCAATGGAAAGTATGCTAAGAAGGGTAACTTCTTATGTTACAGAACATCAAGTTCAGCAATATTTAAGGGGCTTGTATCAGCAGGTGCAATTGATTCAGATAAGTTTACTGGTAAAATGGCTGATTCAATATATTACAACTCAGGTAAGTATTATAATCTTTCAGGTTCTTTGTTTACTTCTTTAGTAAGTGGAGATAAGAAGGGAACTGTTGTGACTGACCCTGCTAAGACAGCTGGAATGTTTAAGAACACTGTTAATGCAATTGATATGAGCAAAAATATAGATAAACAGCTTAGAAATGCTGATGGAACTGTTAATATGAACAGCCTTTATGAGACAACAGGAAGCTATGCTTCAATGGGAGCAAGATTCAATGTTGCTAATCAGATGATTAGTGTATCTTCAAAGAATTCATCATCTGAGGTAACTAAGCCAGAAGAGACAACAAAGGCTCAGGAAACAACTAAGGCGACAGAGGCAGCAACAAAGGAGACGCAGGCTCCAACTAAGGCGACAGAGGCAACAACAAAGGAGACACAGGCTCCAACTAAGGCGACAGAGGCAACAACAAAGGCAACAGAAGCATCTTCAGTATCAACAAAGGGTGAAAAATTAATTCTTAATGCTAATGATGTTTCAACAGGAAAGATTAAGAGTTCAACTGTAGTTGATGGTCTTAAGATTGTTGCAACAAGCAAAAAGACTGTAACAGTTGATAAGAGTGATAAGGATTACAAGAATATCAGCTTTACAAAGAGAATCAAGCTTAGCGGTGCAGGAAGCGAATCTGCAAGAGCAATTGCATTTAAGACAGCAGGTGAATCTAAGGTAAAGATATATGCAACAAGCTCAGATACAGATACAAGCAGACTTATTAAGATTATTGATAAGAACGGTAATGATGTAACAAGTACAGCTAAGATACCTGGTTCTTCACTTAAGTCAGTATCATTCAGATTAGATGAGGCAGGTGAATATTATATTGTATCAGAATCTGGTGGAGTTAATATTTATTATGTAGAAGTATCTAATGGTATAGCGTATTAATATTTTGTGAATTTCCCCGCACATAGTGCGGGGATTTTTTTGTAAAAACATTTTATGGTAAAATATACACAAAGACTTGACCTTGACACTGGTTCATAGTTTACAATTTGAACAAATGAAAGAAAGGAATGGTCTTTGTTATGAAAAACAAAAATAGAAGACGAATCAGTTGTCTGCTTAGTGCAGTTCTTTTGCTTGTTATGAGTTTTGGATTTGGCACATTTGCAGGAGCTGAGGAATCAGATTCATCAAAGCCTGTTGTCTGGATTGTGGGAGATTCGACAGTCAGTGCTTTCACAGACAATTATTATTATCCTAGATATGGATGGGGAACACAGATTGATAAGTATCTGGATGGAACTTTTGAGGTAAAGAATATTGCTTTATCAGGAAGAAGTTCAACAAGCTATACAGCAGATAAGGAGTATGGTGAGCTTATAGCTGGAATGAAAAAGGGAGATTTTCTTCTTGTCGGTTTCGGCCACAATGATGAAAAAGCGGAGAGCGGAAGATATACTAACCCTAATGGAGATTATAAAACAGCAGGCTCATTTGCTAATTCTTTATATGAGAATTATATAAAGCCGGCACAGGCAGCAGGAACAACAGTTGTTTTATGTACACCGATTGTAAGAAGAACTGCTGATGGCAACTGGTCTGACAGTCAGCTTCATGTTACAGCTGCTTCAGGAGAGTTTGAAGGAGGAAGTTATCCACAGGCAATCATTAATCTTGGAAAAGATCTTAATGTTCCAGTGGTTGATATGACTTCTCTTACTAAGGAATTATACGATTCATTAGGAGCATCAGAGACAGTTAATTTACATGCATGGACATCATCAAAGCCAGAAAGTGTAGACAATACACATACTAATATCTGGGGCGGAACATATAATGCATATCTTGTTACTAAGACAATTAAGGAACTTAATGTAGCTGGACTTGCAGAGCATATTATTGATGCTAAAGCACCAACTAAGAGTGATGTTTTAAAGTCTAATCCTGATTATAAAGAGTCAGAATATTCAAATGATTTAAAAGACAGTGAATTATGGGCTAATGCAGGAATCTTTAAGGGAACTGTATTTGGAAATGTTGGCGGCAATGATAAGATAGCATCTAAATTCAAGCTTGAGAGTCTTGATAATGGTAATATCAATATTGCTGTTAACGGAGCAGGAAAGATAGCAAGTACAGCTGATGGAATTGCTATGTATTATTACAGAGTTCCAGCAAACAGTAATTTTACAATTACAGCAAAGGCGACTGTAAACAGTTTTACATCTAATGATCAGGTATCATTTGGTCTTATGGCAAGAGATGATATGTATATTGATCAGAATAATAATAATACTTTAGGTGATTATGTTGCAGCAGGTCCACTTAAGCTTACTAAGAAAGGTTCTGTATGGAACTGCTTTGCAAGAAAGAGTGGTGCTCTTACACAGGGCGGAACATGTACTAATGAGATTAAGGCTGGTGAAACATATAACCTTAAAATCGAAAGTAATACAGATGGTTATGCATGTACATTTGGTAATGAAGAAACTATTACAGGTGGTTTTGATTTTAAATTAACTTCTGTAGATTCAGAATATGTATATGTTGGAATGTATGTTGCAAGAAGTGCTGATGTGACATTTTCAGATGTTAAGCTTGTTGTTGATGGTAAGGAGATTACATCTGCAGGCGAACCAGAGAATCCAACACCGGGCGAACCAGAGAATCCAGCACCAGGTGAACCAGAGAATCCAACACCGGGTGAACCAGAGAATCCAGCACCAGAGCAGCCTGCTAAACCAGAGACACCGGCAGAGCAGCCAGCTACAGATCCAGTGGTATCAGACAATAATGGTGTTGAGACAGGTGATTCATACCATATGGTATGGTATATTGCTGCAATGACATTAACAGCAGGAATTGCATGTGTTGAATTAAAGAGAAAGAAGACATTCGATAAATAAGTTTATAAGAATTTACTTCTCCTAATATTTCCAGAAAAAGCTTCCGGTTAACTGCCGGGGCTTTTTCATTTTTACATAAAAAAATATATTTTTATTAAGAAAAATCTTAAAATATTTAAA
>ERZ779850.1597-NODE-1597-length-21746-cov-28.521599_pt1 | contig 21746 bp, 19 predicted proteins | sample MGYA00511249_ERZ779850 | MGnify/ENA primary metagenome ERZ779850 (study PRJEB29588, sample SAMEA2162475) | human gut metagenome | biome: human gut; feature: human-associated habitat; material: faeces | place: Denmark | collected 2008/2010 ...
GACAAGAAGTTCTTTCTTTTCCGTATCGCCAATTTATATGCTTATCCCCACTAAATTTCTACTGAGCCGAAATTGTTTCAAAATAAAAAGGTAATGCCTGCCGCGGAGTGTGAATGCAGGCGTCTAAATAAGCATAAAAAAGCCGCACCCTTTGAGGATGCGGCTTTTCTTATGAATTGTATTCTCGAGGATTACTTGCCTTCCTTAGCGAGTTTTTCCTTGATGGCTGCGAGAGCAGAGATGTCGCCGAGAGTAGTTTTCTCGATAGGAGTGCTCATTACAGGAGCCTCTTCTGCAACTTTTGCTTTCTTAGCAGCTTTCTTAGCCTCAGCCTTTTCTGCACGAGCTTCATCTTCGAAGATGCGGCTGTGAGAGAGGATGATGCGCTTAGAGTCCTTGTTGAATTCGATAACCTTGAAGTTCAGCTTCTCGTCAACCTGAGCCTGAGTTCCGTCTTCCTTAACGAGGTGCTTAGGAGTAGCGAATCCTTCAACGCCGTAAGGCAATGCGATAACCGCACCCTTTTCGAGCATTTCAACGATAGTGCCCTCGTGGATGCTGCCTACAGTGAAGATAGTTTCGAATACGTCCCAAGGATTCTCTTCGAGCTGTTTGTGGCCGAGGCTCAAGCGGCGGTTGTCCTTGTCGATTTCGAGAACTTGAACGTCGATGTCGGCACCGATCTGAGTGAACTCGCTCGGGTGTTTGATTTTCTTAGTCCAAGAAAGGTCAGAGATGTGGATCAAGCCGTCAACACCCTCTTCCAACTCAACGAATACGCCGAAGTTAGTGAAGTTGCGCACTTTTGCAGTGTGCTTAGAGCCAACAGGATATTTCTCCTCGATGTTTGCCCATGGGTCAGCCTTGAGCTGCTTGATGCCGAGCGACATTTTGCGCTCTTTGCGGTCGAGTGTAAGAACTACTGCCTCTACCTCGTCGCCCACCTTCATGAAGTCCTGAGCCGAACGCAAGTGCTGTGACCAAGACATTTCAGAAACGTGGATAAGGCCTTCTACGCCCGGAGCGATTTCAACAAACGCGCCGTAGTCTGCCATAACGACAACTTTGCCTTTCACCTTGTCGCCAACCTTCAAGTTTGGATCCAAAGCGTCCCATGGATGTGGCTGGAGTTGCTTCAAGCCGAGGGCGATACGCTTCTTCTCGTCGTCGAAGTCGAGGATAACAACGTTGAGCTTCTCGTCCAATTTCACAACCTCGTTCGGGTCGTTTACGCGACCCCAAGAAAGGTCTGTGATGTGGATCAAGCCGTCTACGCCGCCAAGGTCGATGAATACACCGTAAGAAGTGATGTTCTTGACAGTTCCTTCCAATACTTGACCTTTTTCCAATTTGGCGATGATTTCTTTCTTCTGTTGCTCGAGCTCTGCCTCGATGAGGGCTTTGTGAGACACGACAACGTTTTTGAACTCTTGGTTGATTTTAACAACCTTGAATTCCATAGTCTTACCAACGAATACATCGTAGTCGCGGATTGGCTTGACGTCGATCTGAGAACCTGGCAAGAATGCCTCGATTCCGAATACGTCTACGATCATACCACCCTTTGTGCGGCACTTGATGTAACCCTTGATGATTTCGTTGTTCTCGAGAGCCTCGTTGACGCGGTCCCAGCTGCGTGCAGCGCGTGCTTTCTTGTGAGAGAGGATCAACTGACCCTTTTTGTCTTCCTGGTTTTCGATGAATACTTCAACCGTGTCACCAACTTTCAAATCAGGGTTGTAGCGGAATTCGCTCATAGGGATGATACCATCTGATTTGTAGCCGATGTTTACAACAGCCTCGCGTTTGTTCAACGCAATAACTGTACCTTCGATAACTTCCTTGTCTTTTACTGTGTTCAAGGACTCATCGTAGGTTTTCATCAACTCTTCGCGAGTTTTGCCTGTCTCGACCTGGCCGTGTTCGTACGAATCCCAATCGAAATCTGCAATAGGAGAATTTGTTAATTCGCTCATTTAAAAATAATTGTTAATAAAATAAGTTAATTTAGTAAGTTAGACATTATGTTAATAATAGTCGGCTGCAAAGGTACGCATAAATTTCTATACTACAATAACTTTGCTGTATTTTTTTAGTTAAATCAATCCGAAATGACGCAGGGCGTGGGCGATGCCGTCGCTGTCGACTGCGGTGGTGACAAAATCGGCTGCGGCCTGCACATCGGGGAGGGCGTTGCCCATAGCCACTCCGATGCCGGCATGGCGCAGCATAGGGGAGTCGTTGCCGCCGTCGCCGAATGCCATCGTCTCGCTGATGGAGATGCCGAAATGGGCTGCCATGGCTGCTATTCCGCTTGCTTTGTCGGCTTTGCACGATGTGATGTCGGTGAACGTCGGATACCAGCGGGAGCCGTGGCTCGACGGTGCGCCGGCGAGCAGCTGGGGCTCTTGGCTTGCGGAGACAAACACGGTCATCTGCACTATGCCGTGCCGCAGCAGCGGCGTGATGTCGTTGCCCACGGGAATCGACGGAACGTTGAGCAGTTTCTGCAGTCCGTCGACAAGAGGAATGTCGGGGTTGCACAGCAGTATTCCGTCAATGCCTACCACAAGCGACATCGCACCCATGCGGTCTGCTTCCGCCTTGATCGACAGGGCGTCGGCCTCCGGGAGGGGATTGCAAACGATGTTGTTGTCGCCGGCATAGCAGTATGCGCCGTTTGTCGTCACATAGCCGTCGATTAGATGGCTGATTGCCGACAGGTTGTTTATAAGTTGGCGCGGACGCCCGGTGGCGATAAACACTTTCAAGCCGTTGGCTTTGGCTTGCTCGAGGGCATCGACTGTCGATGCCGAAATCTCGTGGGTGTTGAAACTCACGAGTGTGCCGTCGATGTCGAAAAACAAGGCTTTTGTCGTCATTGCATCAGGTCCTCTTCATCGTATTTCTGAAACAGGAAGTCGTTGTAAGGGAAACGCTTCATGTGGATTTCCTTTGCCATTTCGTATAGGCGCGACTTCAGTTCGTCGATGTTTATTCGTTCGCGTGCGGAGATGAATATGCAGTTGTCGTTCATCTTTGCCATCCACGTTTGTTTAAGCTCTTCCAGCGGAATATTCTCACGCAGGCGTGGGGTCAGGTCGTCGTCGTCCTTCTTGACGTAGGTGAAGGCGTCCACCTTGTTGAACACCAGAATCATCGGCTTGTCTTTCGACTCGCATACCTCCTGCAGGGTGCGGTTGACCACTTCGATCTGTTCCTCAAACTGAGGGTGGGATATGTCGACCACGTGCACGAGTATGTCGGCGTCGCGCACCTCGTCGAGCGTCGATTTGAAGGAGTCGACAAGGTGGGTTGGCAGTTTGCGGATGAATCCGATAGTGTCGGTGAGCAGAAACGGAAGGTTGTCGATTATCACCTTGCGCACCGTGGTGTCGAGCGTGGCAAACAGCTTGTTCTCGGCAAATACGTCCGACTTGCTGAGCAGGTTCATAAGCGTTGACTTGCCCACGTTGGTGTAGCCCACGAGCGCGATGCGCGTCAGCTTGCCGCGGTTTTTACGCTGTATCGATTTCTGCCGGTCGATGTTTTTGAGTTCCACTTTCAGACGCGATATTTTGTCGAGGATGATTCGTCGGTCGGTCTCTATCTGTGTCTCGCCCGGACCGCGCATGCCGATACCGCCCCGTTGGCGTTCGAGGTGTGTCCACATTCGCGTGAGCCGCGGCAGCAGATATTGGTATTGCGCCAGTTCCACCTGAGTGCGTGCGGTGGCAGTCTGCGCGCGCTTTGCGAAGATGTCGAGAATCAGGTTTGTGCGGTCGAGGATTTTCACCTTCAGCTCATTCTCGATGTTTTGCACCTGCTTTGATGTCAGGTCGTCGTCGAAGATGGCGAGGTCGATGGCGTTGTCCTCGATGTATTGTCTGATTTCCTCCAGTTTTCCCTTGCCCACGAATGTGCGTGGGTTGGGGTTGTCGACGCGCTGCAGAAACCTTTTCTCCGACTTCGCGCCAGCCGTTTCGGCGAGAAAGGCGAGCTCTGCCAGATATTCGTTGGCTTTGGCCTCGTTTTGTGTCGGTGTGATGAGTCCGACAAGCACAGCGCGCTCGCCGATGTCTTCTGTTATTGTTTTCTCGTCAATCATATCTGTATCGTAAAGGTAAAAACAGGGGAGCCGCAAGTCGCGCTCCCCTGACACTCCCTAAAAAAACCTATTGGTTGCGAATCGCTTCGCTGTTATTTTTTCTCTACTTTGTTGTAACGCTCGTTGAGAATCTTTACAATGTCGTTGGTGATGTTGGGGATTCCGTTGACATAGTATGTGGCTTTCTTGTCGAGCACCACAGAGATACCGTTCTTTTTTGCATATTCGCTGATGCACTTGTCGATAGAGTCGTTGAGCTGCTTCAGGCTAAGGTTGTTTTCGTTGACAAACTTGTTCTGAAGGTCGTTCATATGGCGTTCGGCATCGTAGCCCATCTGCTGGTATTTCTGCATGTCGGCCTTGTAGCTTTCTTCTGTGAGGTAGCCGTTGTTGCGTCCCTTCTGCTCGATTTCCGATTGGAAGCGCTGCAGTTCGGCGGCCTTTTGCTGGCGCACGTTCTCCAACTTGTTCTGTGCGCGTTGGTTTGCTTCAAAAATGTCTTTGGCAAAGTTGTATTTGGCGGCGAGAGAGTCGCTGTCGATATATGCCATTTTCACTGTTGCCGGGACGTTTGCCTGAGGTTGTACGGCGGATTTCTCCTCCTTAGTGCATTGGCAGAGCAACAACACTCCGAGCATCAACGCAGCAACATTAATCACGCGGGTAATTTTCATTTCGGTTTATATATTTTTAAATTTAAGTTTTTCATTTCTTCATGACGCGCACATTCAATATTGTGCTTTCTCATCGCCGGATTGTCGTGGATATGGCCTGATGGGAACTTTCCATTTTTCACGAAAAGCACTTTTACGCCCAAAAGGATAATACACAGCGCAATAACGCAAATTGAAAGCAATATTGTTGCCATTCCATCATAAATTTAGGTGCAAATATATGAAAAGGAGGTTAAATTTTGCGTCTCTCTCAATTTATTTTTATACCTTAGAGGGCGAAAAAAAAGATATTTAACAATATTTCAAAAATAAGAGCGTTTAATTTTAAATTATAAACAACTATGACCATTACTGACCTCGAGCCAAAATTAGTTTTTGGCATCTTCGACGAAATCACTAAGGTTCCGCGCCCATCAAAAAAGGAGGGCAAAATCCGCGAATTCCTTCTTGAATTTGCTAAACGACACAACATCGAAGCCAAGACCGACCCAATCGGCAACGTGGCTATGCGTGTGCCGGCAACGGCGGGTAAAGAAGGCGCTCCGACAGTGGTGCTTCAGGGACACATGGATATGGTGCCCAACCAGACCAAGCCGGAAACACATAATTTCGACACCGATCCGATTTTGACTGAAGTCGATGGCGAATGGCTTCATTCAAAAGGTTACAAGACTACGCTCGGTGCCGACAATGGTATCGGTGTAGCTATGGCGCTTGCCGCTTTGCTCGACAAGTCGTATGAGCACGGCCCTATTGAGACTTTGTTTACTGTGGACGAGGAAACGGGTCTGACTGGCGCGAAAAATCTCGGCAAGGACATGATCACCGGCAACATTCTTATTAACCTTGACTCTGAGGACGAGGCTCAGATTTTCCTCGGTTGCGCCGGCGGTATCGACACTCTCGGACATTTCGACTATACCGACGCTCCTGCTCCTGCGGGATATCAGTTCTTCAAATTCTCGATTCTTAAATTCAAGGGCGGACACTCTGGTGCCGACATCCATTTGGGACGTGCGAACGCCAACAAGCAGCTTGCCCGCTTCCTCTTCAGCCTATATCGCGCATATGACGGTCAGGTGGCTGTCGCCGACATCAACGGCGGCGAGCTACGCAACGTTATCCCTGGCAACGCTTATGCCGTTATCGGTGTGCCTGCCGACAAGAAAGAAGACCTCCGCAAGCGCGTGAACGAGTTTGCTGCTGTGCTTGAAGAGGAGTTCAGCACTATCGAGGGCAACCAGGAAGTGACGCTTGAAACTGTCGATACTCCTGCAACGGTAATCGATGCCGACACAGCAAAGCGTGTCGTATGGTCTGTCAACTCTATCCCTAATGCGGTTCAGGCTATGAGCCACAGAATAGAGGGTATGGTCAACACTTCGACCAACACGGCGCTTATCCGCATGGACCGCGACAAGCATGTGATTACGGTCACCACTTCGCAGCGCAGCGAGGAGGAGAGCCGCAAATACGACATCGCCGGTCAGATTTACGCGCACTTCGATCTTAGTGGCGCGCGTGTGGAGCAAGGCGACGGATATCCAGGATGGACTCCTAACATGAATTCTGAAATCCTCAAGGTGGCTGTGAAGGCTTATGAGGATCTTTATGGAATCACTCCGCTCTGCACTTCTCTCCATGCCGGACTTGAGTGTGGAAACTTCCTGCTCAACAATCCGAAGCTTGACATGATTTCTTTCGGCCCGACATTGCGCGACGTGCACACTCCTAAGGAGTCGATGCACATCCCGGCTGTCGACAAATGCTGGAACCACTTGCGCCGCATCCTTGAGATGATGGCTGACGAGAAATAATAGCATCTGGTTGAACAATAACCCAATTACGGGTGTTTTATCTTGGTGACACGCTTGTCACGGCGGATAAAACACCCGTCTTTTTTATGTTCCAAACATTAATCAAACCACGACTATGGAAAAATCGGTAATACTGATATCTATTATTGTGGCATCGGCGATAGCGCTGATGGCATGCCCGCGTCCTCAATCAACCGACAACGCCGCCATACCGTTGCCTACCGACACTGTAGCAACTGCGCCTGACTCTGTGGCGCCGTCGGCTGACAATGCTCGCTATGAGCGTCTGACGGATGAAGACTACAAGAAGGTGGCGGATGAGCTGGGTGTTGACATCGCCACGATGAAAGCCGTGGTGGAGATAGAGGCGGGAAAGTCGCACAAGGGATTCGTGTCGCCGGGAAAACCATTGATAAACTTCGACCTCACGATGTTTAAGAGACAGCTGTCGCAAGCGGGAATCAAATATGGAAAATACACAAGCTATGTGTGCTTCAAGCCTGTAAACACTCGCAAATACGGGTCATACGGCAACGCGCAGTGGGCACGGCTCGAATCGGCGCGCACGATAAGCCGCGACGTGGCAAACAAGTCCGCGTTCTGGGGGATGTTTCAGATTGGCGGATTCAACTGGAAGAGTTGCGGATGCGCTACGGTGGATGAATTTGTCGAGCGGATGTCGCAGTCGGAGGCTGAGCAGCTTGAGCTGTTCGCGCAATTCTGCATCAACCGTGATTTGGTGAAATACCTGAAAAAAAAAGACTGGCACAATTTCGCCCGCCATTATAACGGCCCGAGCTACAAGATGCGTGGCTATCACAACCGTCTGCGGGCAGCTCACGCCAAACATTCAAAATAAGCGCGGATTTTAGATGTGTATGCCGTATTCGTGCTTCAGCTCGTCCATCACGAATACGCTTTCTACCGACGCAAGATTCTCCACCGTGCCAAGCACATTGAGCACAAACTCCTGGTAGTATTTCATATCGGGGGCGTGGATTTTCAGCAGGTAGTCGAAGCTGCCGCTGATATTGTAGCATTCGGTCACTTCCGGTATGCCTTGCACAATCTTGGTGAATTCGGCGGCGATGTCGCGGTTCAGCTGCCGCATCTTGACGTTGCAGAACACCACAAAGCCTTGGTTGAGTTTGGCGGCATTGAGTACGGCGATGTATTTCTGGATATAGCCTCGGCTTTCCATGCGTTTCAACCGTTCAAACACAGGGGTCGACGACAGGTTGACCTGTTGCGCGAGTTCCTTGATTGTCAGGCGGGCGTTGCCTTGCAGCGTGCGTAGAATCTGCAAGTCGACCTTGTCTAATTTTTCCGTTTTTTCGATGGATTCCATAAAAAAGTCTGCAATTTTTATTGACACTGCGAAGATAATAAATTCCAGTTGTTTCCACGTCTAAATGGCAGAGTTTGTAGAATTATTTTCGCACGTTTGCGAACCTTTTGTGTCGTATATTGTTCTATACTGATGAAAATTAAAAAATGTTTTTATGAAAAAAGGATTTTTGACGCTGATTTTAGCAGGTTCACTTATGAGTGCCGGTGCAGAGAATGCACTTACGGGCACCAAATTTACCGACAATTGGTCGGTTGGTATCAACGCAGGTGCTACACAGCCTTTGGCACACCCTTATTCTATTGGTGAAAACATTCGTCCGCAAGTGGGCGTGGAGCTTTATAAGCAATTCACGCCAGTGCTCAAGACCGGCGTGGAGTTTAATGCCGGAATAAACACAACGGGTATCTATGGCAACCGCGGTGTGCGCACTGCTTTCGACCATGCAAATCTCAATCTCCTTGGTGGCTTGAACCTTATGAACCTTTTCGGAGGCTATAAAGGCTCGCCTCGGGTGTTCGAGATAGAGGCTCTCGGAGGCATCGGTGTAGGCCACGTGTTTGGATGCAAGGACGCCGACGGCTCAATGGCTCATAAGAACTATATGACTTCGAAGTTTGGATTGAACCTCGGGTTCAACATTGGCAAGGCTAAACAATTCACGTTGGCTGTCAAGCCAGCGATTGTTTACAATATTGAGGGCCGTTCGCAAAGCAACAACGCAGTGGCTTTCAACTCAAACAAAGCCAACTTTGAACTGATGGCTGGCTTGGCCTACCATTTCAAGACAAGCAACGGAACGCATCATTTCACTTACGCGCGTCTTTACGATCAGAACGAAATAGATGGTCTTAACGACAAAATCAACAATCTCCGTGGTGAGCTCGATGGCAAAGACAACGATCTCAAGGCTGCAAACAACAGAATCAACGATCTCAACAATGAAGTTGAACGCTTGAAAAACCGCAAGCCTAACGAGGTGCGCGTGGTGGAGACCGTAACCCAGCAGACTCGTTCGATGGAGTCGGTCGTTACATTCCGTCAGGGCAAATCGACTGTCGACAATGCCCAGCTGCCTAACGTGGAGCGTGTGGCAACTTATTTGAACAACCATAAGGACGCAACCGTAATCATCCGCGGATTCGCTTCGCCGGAAGGCAGCCAGGAAGTGAACGAGCGCATTGCGAAGGCTCGTGCAGAGGCTGTGAAAGACATCCTCGTAAAGCGCTATCGCATCAACGCAAGCCGCATCGACGCTCAGGGCAACGGCGTGGGCGACATGTTCTCTGAGCCGGATTGGAACCGCGTAAGCATCTGCACAATCGACGACAAAGAGAAATAATAATCAACTTGACATGACAGGAAGGACCGCGTCGGAATGACGCGGTCCTTTTTTTTGCAGGATGACCTGCCAAAAGTCCGACTGGTGTTGATTCTGAATCTTGCCACTTGAAACGTCGGTGAGGGAAAAAGAGGCTGCCTTATGACTATTTGTTGGTGGTTGGTACTCAAGGTGAAACGCGCTCTTTTTTCCGCTTGCCCGACTTTTTGATTGAAAAAAATCGGATAAAAATGATGTTTTTCAGAAAAAAGACGTAACTTTGCACTCGGTTTAAGGAAAGATGCCGGAGTGGTCGATCGGGACGGTCTCGAAAACCGTTGTACGGGTAACCGTACCGAGGGTTCGAATCCCTCTCTTTCCGCTAATAAGGGTGTAAATCAGTAAGTTATGCGATTTACACCCTTTATTATACCCAAAAAGTTTCTCGGTATTTCTACAGCCCCCCCCCTTTTTTTACATTCCACCCGAGTTTTGCTACTGACCCTAAAAAAGCGACAGCGGCTTCCACCCGGAGCCGCTGTCGTGGTTATAGAAATGAAATAAAGATTCTTTTATTTGTTGATTTTCTGCCAGCTGTCTTTGAGCGTTATTGTGCGGTTGAACACAAGATGCTCCTTCGTAGAGTCCTTTTTGTCGGGCGTGAAGTAGCCGATGCGCTGGAACTGGAAGTGTGCCCCCGGCTCTGCGTTCTCTGCGAGGAACGGCTCTATCTTAGCGTGTTCCACAACTTTGATTGAGTCGGGATTGAGGAGCTCGTGGAAGTCGCGGTCTTTAACCTCAGAGGCATTCTCCACGGCAAATAGACGGTCGTAAAGACGCACCTCGGCGTCGATGCAATGGCGTGCAGATACCCAGTGGAGCGTGCCTTTCACCTTGCGCATGCTTCCCGGCATACCGCTCTTCGACTCAGGGTCGTATTCGCAGTAGATTTCTTCGATACGTCCGTCGGCATCTTTCTTGCAGCCTGTGCATTTCACGATGTATGCACCTTTCAGACGCACTTCCTTGTCGGGAGTCATACGGAAGAATTTCTTGGGAGGATTTTCCATAAAGTCGTCGCGTTCGATGTAGATTTCGCGCGAGAACGGCATTGTGTGGGTGCCGCTTGTAGGGTCTTCCGGGTTGTTTTCCATCTCCATCTGTTCCACTTGGTCGTCAGGGTAGTTGGTGATTACAACCTTTACGGGGTCGATCACGGCGCATACGCGTGTCGCACGTTTGTTGAGGTCTTCGCGGATGCTGAACTCAAGCAGCGAGATGTCGTTGACAGCCTCGAATTTGGTGTATCCGATGCGGTTGATAAACGCTTTTATTGACTCAGGGGTGAATCCTCGGCGGCGCAGACCGGAAATTGTCGGCATGCGTGGGTCGTCCCATCCGTCAACGAGACCCTCTTTCACCAATTGCAGCAGTTTGCGCTTTGACAATACGGTGTAGGTGAGGTTCAGACGGTTGAACTCAATCTGACGCGGGCAGTAGGTCTCGTCGGCAAGCTCCTTTACGAAATATTCGTAGAGCGGGCGGTGAGGCACAAACTCAAGCGTGCAGATGGAGTGGGTCACGCCCTCGAAATAGTCAGACTGTCCGTGGGCGAAGTCGTACATAGGGTACACTTTCCACTTTTCGCCGGTGCGGTGGTGTGGATGCTTGATGATGCGGTACATAATCGGGTCGCGGAAATGCATGTTTGACGACGCCATGTCGATTTTTGCGCGGAGCACCATCGCGCCCTCATCAAACTCGCCGGCGTTCATACGCTGGAAGAGGTCGAGGTTTTCCTCGATAGGACGGTCGCGGAACGGGCTTGCCGTGCCTGGCTGTGTCGGAGTGCCTTTCTGCTCTGCAATCTGCTCTGCAGTTTGCTCGTCAACGTAGGCCTTGCCTTCTTTTATCATGCGGATTGCGAGGTCGTAGAGCTGTGGAAAATAGTCAGAAGCGTAGTATTCGCGGTTGCCCCAATCGTAGCCGAGCCATTTGATGTCCTCGCGTATGGAGTCTACATACTCCACGTCTTCCTTCACCGGGTTGGTGTCGTCGAAGCGCAGGTTGCAGGTGCCGCCGAATTTCTCTGCGACGCCGAAGTCCATACAGATAGCCTTGGCATGTCCGATGTGGAGATAACCGTTAGGTTCCGGTGGGAAACGCGTGTTCAGGCGTCCGCCGTTCTTACCGTTTTTCAAATCGTCGGCAACCATCTGCTCGACGAAGTTCAGTCCTGACTCTTTTTCTGGTGTCAGTTCTTTGTTCTCGATTTCTGACATAGGTGTATCTAACTTTTAATATGTTTCTAATGATTAAAATACAAAGTTAATGCAAAAATGTGGAAAACAGGAAATAGTGTGAAAAAAATCCAAGTTGCGCAATAAAAAAACCGTCTTGGCTCACATGGGAGGCAAGACGGTTCTTTAAAAAATCAACCTAATATGTGATGTTTATTTCTTATACCAAGTGCAGTCGATAAACTCGAACGTGCCAGGGGCAGTCACTTTGTAGCGCACGGTGTGGTTGGTTGTGGCATTGTTGTAGACTGCGAAATTGATGGTGTAGACCACTTCGAGTCCGGCAACCGGCGCTGCGTCGGCGTGGAGCGTGGCGAGTGCGCCAGGAAGCACTTCCTTGCAGAAGCGGTCCATCATGAGCGTTTCGATTTGCTCGTCGGTCATTCCCTCATAGCCGGCAGGATACTGCTCTTTCGCCTCTGCAGGGCGGAGGTCGACATTGCCTTGGTAAGCCGATGTTCCGCAGTAGTACTCGTTGTTGCCATATTTGGAGATGTAGAAGTTGCCGTCCTTCAAGCCTGTCGATCCGAGAGGCTTGTCGATGTGCTCATATACCCAGTCGACGCAAGCCTGATAGTACTTGGTGGAGATTTCCACACCCTTGCCGCCCGGCAGCGTGATTTCCACGTTCGGGTCATACATCCACTTGCCGTTGGTGCGCACAAATTGAGCAGACTCCTCGGTCACGCCGTTGGTCTTCTGCCACAATGAGCCGTTGAACGTATATTGGTCGCATACGAGCGACGTCTTGCTGCTTGCGTAGTATTTGTAAGCCACAAGTTTGGTGTCGCCGGCCTTGGCGTATGGGAAGTTGACCTTGAGATATGTAGGCAGATACTCGTCTGGTTTCTCCAGGTTGAAGTATTTCATGCCCATAGCCGTATAGTCGGCAGCCTGGAGCAGGTTGATCGACGTGTTGGCTTTCCAGTTGTTGCCGTCGAACGCGTAGACAGCCGATACGCTCTTTGATGTAACGGCAGTTGCGGCGCGCAATGCACGGCGCGATTTTGTAGCCTTAGCTTCAACAGCCGCTGTAGGCACGAAGTTGACATATTTGCCGCCGGAAATCGATGTGAAGTAACCGGTTACGGTGTATGTCTTATCGTTCTCGAAGAGGGCCTTCTGCTAGTCGGTGGCCTGATAGAGGCTTCCGATGGCGGTCTCTGCGCCGTCGATTGTGAAGTTGTAGAAGTTGCCAGAGATTGTAACCTTGCCGGTAAACTGGGCGAATACAGCCAGCTGGTTGTCGGTGATGCCGAGCAAAGCGTCGCAAGCCTTGCCGTCGAGCACTTTGGCGGAAGGATAGCTGTAGGCTTGGTTGCCTGTTACGGTAACTGTGGCTGTTGTGCCGGTAATCTGGAAGCCCTTGTTGTAGGCTGAAACCTCGCCGGTCACGTCAACCTGGTCGCCCACCTTGTAGGCTGTTGCATCGAAACCGCTTGCGTAGTAAACGAGGATAGAGCCTGAATTGTCGGTGAGGATGAATCCGCGGGCGCAGATTGCAGTCACCAAACCTTTCACTGTGACGTTGCTGCCTACGGCTACCGATCCGAGCGCGCTTGTCATCTCATAGCCAGGGGCAGGCTCGTTGCCCGAGCCTCCGAATGAAGGCTCTGTTTCGGTCTGCTTGTAGTTTACGATGACCATATCGCCTTTCTTGGCGTCGCTGTATTCAACAGAGAGAATCGAAGGAATGTGTTTCTGTGCCGATACGATAGGCGAGAAAGCCTCGATGTAGTCCTTTTCGCTGCCCCAGGCATCCTGATAGTCGGTCTCGGTGACAGTGTATTCCGAAGCGGCGCCGAAATTGGTCACTTCTTCAGGCACGTTGCCAGCTACGCGGTATGTGATGTTGATCGACGATCCGTCGCTCAGCGTGAAATATGCGAAATCAGAATCGCTGAGGAAATTAGGAATGTAGTCGCGGGCAGTGATTTTGTCGGTGAAATAGTGCTGTGTCCCGACAGCCTTCAGCTCCTTGCTCAAAGTGTCGCCAGCCTGCTTGATGTTGGCGGAGTTTGCTGCAAGGTTGGTGTAGTCGGCATCGGTAAACGTGTAGGCAATCATCTGCTTGTTGGTGATGCCTTTGTCGCCGTCGAAGCCGTCCAGTTTATCGTTCCAGTCGTTGGGGTCGCAACTTGACAACGCCACGAGGCATGAAGCGATAAGAGCGGAATATAATAGTTTCGTTTTCATTGTCTTGAATAGTTAGATGTTTAGAAGTTTACTTTCAGACGAACAGAATATGTGCGGCCGAAAGAGTAGAACACACGGTAGACATTGTCCCATTCGCCGGCAGTTGTGATGTTGTTGTAGGCATCCATCACGTAGTAGTGGTTGAACAGGTTGTTGATGTTGCCGTTGAGTGTGGCGCGCACACCGGCAATCTTGAAACTGTAGCTTGCGCTGAAGTCGAACTGGTTGCCCCAAGGAATTCTCCATGGATCGGCAACGTTGATTGTCGAGTTTGCAGAGTAGTTTGACGACGATACTTGATAGTCGCTGTAGTTGCGTCCGCTTGCCACCCAGTCCAGTCCGAAACGGAAGCCGTCGAGCGGACGGATGTTGATGCCGATAGAACCGGTTGTCTGAGCTGAGCCGCCCACTTTCACGCCTTTCTGATTGAGCACTGCCCATGCGTGGTCGTCAGCAAGTATGCCCGACGCAACGGTGCCGCGGAGGTCTTTCAAAGGCTCGCCGTTCTGGTTGTAGAAGTAGCCCTTTGCGTTGCTGTCCCAAACCCAGTCGCCCAAAGAGAGCATACCTTCGAGTTCGAACCATTTTACTGGACGGTATGTGAAGTTCATCTCCACGCCCATGTGGCGTGCGTCTACGCCCTGCATATTGAGAGAGTAGCGGTCGCCGGCGTGTTCGCCCGAAGTGATTTCGCCGCCGCGGGTCGATGTCTTGTCTTTCCAGTTTGTGTAGTAGGCGTTGGCTACGAAAGAGAATACAGAATTGTGGAATCCGTAGCCGATTTCATAAGAGATTACTTTCTCGTTTACGGCGTCAGGGTTGATTGCGTTGCTCTTGGCCGATGTCAGGAACGCGCCGCCTGAGTAGAATGGAGCGCGGCTGATATAGCCGAGGTTGAAGAACACGTTGTTGTAACGGTTGATGTTGTAGTTCGCACCGCCCTTGATTGTTCCGCCGAGGAAGTTGAGCTTTTCCGACTTCTCGTGTGCCTTGTCGTAGTTGAAGTGGTCCACACGCCAGTAGCCTGTGTTGCTGATTGAGCCGGCAAGCACGAAGTTGAATTTTTTGTTGAGGATGGAGTATTCCAACTGTCCGAACACGCCTTCCTGATGAGTGTGTCCAATCCAGTCACGGTAGACGATGTCGCCTACGCCGAGTTTCTCGTATTTCCAGTTAGGATCGGCTGCCGCTGCGTTGTTGGCTGCCGACACGCCGCTTCTGCTTGAGTCGTCCATATAGTACTCACCGTCGTAGAGGTCGACAATCTCGTTGTTGTGGCGGCCTACGTAGTAGCGCATGTCGAGACCGGCTGTAAGGGTGAGTTTCTTAGGGAGAAGCTCGTTTTTGTAAGTCGAAACGAGTCCGTACCATTCATGGGCGTTGTTGCTCTTTGCCATAACGAGGTTTGAACCTGTTGTGCTGTTGGCATTCATCTCCTGAATCTTGTCGTAGGCGAAAGTGCCGTCGGGATTGCGGAACAAAGTGTTGAGCACACCGTTCGACGCGCCGTACCAAGACGAGTAGCTGAGGCTTGTGCCGTCTGCCAGCGTGCCGCGCCCTTGACCTGAGTAGCCGCCGCCACGTGCGATTGACAGGTAGGCTGCCGACGACAGTGATGACTTGTGGTCAATCTGCCAAGTGTGGTTGAGCGAAATCTGAGGTTTGTGGTATTGGCTTGTTGTAGAAGAGCGGCGCTGTCCGTTCTTGTCGTATCCGAATGTCGGATTGTAGCGGTACATCGACTTCTCGCCCATATAGTTCTGTACTTGCTGCCAGCCTTCGATTGTCAAACCGTCCTGTGAGCTGCGCTTGTTGTGAGTCTGAGGTGCGCCAAATGCGGTCAGCGACAATTGGTGAGCGTCGTTGATGCGTTTGGAGATGTTGATAAACCAGTTGTAGCTGTTGAAGTCTGTGCCCTGGATATATCAGTCGCCTGCACGGTGGGAGAACAAAGCGGTCACTGCCCATCCGTTTTTCATCAAGCCTGTCGAGAACGATACGCCTTCCTGGTGCAGTCCGTCGTTGCCCATACCGTACCATACGGAGCCGCCTTTCTTGGCATCGAGCGATTTGGTGATGATGTTGATTGTACCGCCGACTGAAGGAGTCGATACAATCGATGCGCCAAGACCGCGCTGTGTCTGCATTGATGATGTCACGTCGCTAAGGCCTGCCCAGTTGCTCCAATAAACACCGCCCCATTCCATGTCGTTGATGGGGACACCGTTGATCATGACTGCGACGTTGGCGGCTTGGAAACCGCGCATGTTGATTTTTGAGTCGCCATATCCGCCACCGTCTTTTGTGGCCCATACGCCTGGAGTGGTTTTCAGAACTTCCGGAAACTCTTGGTTGCCCAGTTTCATGTCGATGACGCGGGCACTTACTTCCGAAATGGCAACTGGCGTCTCGCGTGTCTTGGCAATCGACTGCGTAACGACTACGTCGCGGAGCATCTGTGATGCTGCCTCGAGGCGAACCTCGCCCAAATTGCCTTGCGACTTTTTAAGCACTGTCTTGTAGCCGACATAGCGGATCTCAACGTCTTTGGAGCCTTGCGGCACTTCAATCTGGAAAAATCCGTCGATGTTGGTTACAGTTCCGATTTTGTCCCGGGGATAGTGATGGTGGCACCGATTACAGGTTCGCCCTGCTCGTCAACCACGCGGCCACGGCAATTGCTATGTTCGGCTGCAAGAAGTTGCGCCGTCGACAGGAAAATTGCGGTAGCTAAGAGGAGTAGTCTCTTCATGCTGTAGGGATTTAGTTAATTTTAAAGAATAGAATATGTTAATTTTTCATTTTTTTAATTAATTGAATTGCCAATTCAAAACTTCGTGAAAACAACTATGCAAAATTAGGCTTTTTGTGTAATGAATGCAAATTTAAGCCAATAAAAACTATGCGATGTGATGGAAATGTTAACAGGTGAGGATTGTGGAAAAATGCTGAAAAATGCGGTGCTGTGAAGAAATATGTATAAAAATCGTGGGTAAATGCTTTAAAAATGCACGTTGTTGCGAGTTTTTGTGGATAATGGCACTGCGATTGAAGAAAAATTCCTAATTTTGAAACTCAAAATAAAACAAGGTGAAAATAGCGATTGTGAAATATAACGCCGGAAACGTGTTCTCTGTGGAGTGCGCTCTACGCCGTCTTGGCGTGGAGCCGGTGTTGACTGCCGACCCTGATGTGCTGCGCGCCGCCGACAAGGTGGTTTTCCCTGGTGTGGGAGAAGCGTCGTCGGCAATGACTTGTCTGCGTGGCGGCGGTCTTGACGGCGTGATACGCTCGTTGCGGCAGCCGGTGCTTGGTGTGTGTATCGGGCAGCAGCTGATGTGCCGCCATTCGGAGGAGGGCGACTGCGATTGCCTCGGCATCTTTGATGTCGACGTCAAGCGTTTTCAGCCTGCGCAGGGCTTCAAAATTCCGGAGATGGGTTGGAACACTGTCGCGGCTGTGCGCCAAAGCCGGTTGCTTGAAGGCATTGCCGATGGCAGCTATGTCTATTATGTGCATAGTTACTACGCTCCGGTTTGCGCCGACACGATAGCCGTCACTGAGTTTGCTGTGCCGTTCAGCGCGGCGATGCAGCGCGACAACTTCTATGCCACACAGTTTCATCCTGAGAAGAGTGGTGATGTCGGGTCGCGCATATTGCAAAACTTTTTGGAATTATGATGGAGATTATACCGGCAATAGATATTATCGAGGGCAAGTGCGTAAGGCTTACGCGCGGCGACTACGACACGAAGCGAGTCTATAACGAAGATCCACTTGAGGTGGCGCAGGCGATGGAGAGCGCCGGATGCCGACGGTTGCATCTGGTGGATCTTGACGGCGCGAAGGCTGCCCACATTGTGAACTATCGCACACTGGAGCGGCTGGCGTCGCGCACGTCGCTGACAATCGACTTCGGCGGCGGTCTGAAGTCTGACGACGACGCGCATGTGGCTTTCGAGTCGGGCGCGGCGATGATTACGGGCGGCAGTGTGGCGGTGAAAAGTCCGGAACTTTTCCGTGGCTGGATTGCCCGCTACGGTGCAGACCGCATTATTCTCGGTGCCGATGTGAAGAACAAGAAAATAGCCACTGTGGGATGGACGGAGGACAGCGGCATCGACTTGATGCCGTTTGTGCGTGGATATATGGAGCGCGACGGCGTGCGCAATGTCATCACGACCGACATTGCGTGCGACGGGATGCTTGAAGGCGCGGCTGTGGACCTGTATAAGGAGATGCTCGAAGAATTGCCGGGTATAGTGCTTACGGCAAGTGGAGGCATAGGCTCGCTTGCCGACGTCGAGAGCCTTGACGCCGTCGGGGTGCCGTCGGTGATTGTGGGCAAGGCGATTTATGAAGGGCGTATATCGCTTAAGGATGTGGAACGGATTAACATGAACTGCAATGCTTGCTAAGAGAATCATACCCTGTCTTGATGTGAAAGACGGCAAAACGGTAAAAGGTATCTGCTTCGGCAATCTGCGCGATGCCGGCGATCCGGTGGAGCTCGGTCGGAGATACAGCGAGGAGGGGGCCGATGAACTGGTGTTTCTCGACATCTCGGCATCGAGCCAGCGACGCAAGACGCTGGTCGACATGGTAAGCCGTGTGGCGCGCGAGGTGAATATTCCTTTCACTGTGGGCGGTGGAATAGGCAGCGTGGCTGATGTTGAGGCGTTGCTCAATGCCGGTGCCGACAAAATTTCCATCAACTCGTCGGCGTTGGCGCGTCCGGAGCTTATCGACGAGATTGCAGCCCGTTTCGGCAGCCAGGTGTGTGTCGTGGCCATCGACGCGCGCTGTGTCGACGGCGATTGGCAATGTTTCACTCACGGAGGCAGCCGTCCTGCCGGACGCGGACTGTTTGAATGGGCTGCGGAGGCTGAACGCCGTGGCGCAGGAGAACTGTTGTTTACGAGTATGGACCACGACGGTGTGAAACAGGGGTTTGCCTGCGATGCTTTGGCGCGGTTGAGCACTGGCGCAGGAATTCCCGTGATTGCGAGCGGAGGCGGCGGACGGATGAAGCATTTTGCCGAAGTGTTTGAGCTTGGCAATGCCGATGCGGCACTGGCGGCGAGCGTGTTCCACTACAATGAGATAGGAATCGGAGAATTGAAAAAATATTTACAAGAACAGCATATCACAGTGAGATTATGAATTTGAATTTTGAAAAAATGGGCGGACTTGTTCCAGCAATCATACAGGATGCACGCACAAAGAATGTGCTGATGCTCGGTTTTATGAACAAGGAGGCGTTTGAGAAAACTCAGGCTACGGGCTTGGTGACATTTTACAGCCGCACACGCAATTGCTTGTGGACAAAAGGTGAGGAGAGCGGAAACACGTTGACGGTGGTGTCGATTGCCGACGACTGCGACAACGACACGCTGCTCATTAAAGCAATCCCGGCTGGTCCGGTGTGCCACACCGGCGCGGCGACATGCTTCTGCGATTCAAACGACTATGGCGTTGAATTTTTCGACTATCTGCAGAAATTCATCCAGCGCCGTTATGCGGAGATGCCAGAGGGATCCTACACCACTTCGCTTTTCAAAAAGGGTGTTAACCGCATGGCTCAGAAAGTGGGCGAGGAGGCTGTGGAAACGGTCATCGAGGCTACAAACGGAACCGACGACCGTTTGGTCTATGAGGCTTCCGACTTGATGTATCACCTTATCGTGTTGCTCACGTCGAAGGGGTTGTCGCTCGACGACCTGTCGCGCGAGTTGCAGAAACGTCACAAAGAATAAGAAACAATCAATATAAATCATGTCAGCAATCATTGATTATAAAAATGTGGAAGTGCTCCGTAAGGAGTTGCTCGTGTTGAAAAACGTGAACTTTCAGCTTGAGGAAGGTCAGTTCGTGTATCTGATAGGCCGTGTCGGAAGCGGTAAGAGCAGCTTGATGAAGACGATGTATGCCGAAGTGCCTATTGAAATGGGCGAGGCGAGAATCTTCGACTACGACCTGTCTGCCATCCGCCGCAAGGACGTGCCTATGCTGCGCCGGCAGATTGGTGTGGTGTTCCAGGATTTCCAGCTGTTGTCTGACCGCTCGGTCTACGACAACCTGTTGTTTGTGCTTAAGGCCACGGGTTGGAAGAACAAGACCGACATCGACGAGCGTATCAATGAGGTGCTGAGAGAGGTGGGGATGGAGCACAAATCCTATAAGATGCCGCACGAGCTGTCGGGTGGCGAGCAGCAGCGCATCGCCATTGCGCGCGCTCTGCTCAACCGTCCGAAACTGATTCTTGCCGATGAGCCTACGGGCAATCTTGACCAGGAAACGGGACATCAGATCATGTCGCTGCTGCACCGCATCTGTGCGGAGGGAACGGCTGTAATTATGGCAACCCACAACATCCAGCTCACGGAGGATTTCCCTGCGAGGGTTGTGAAATGCGAGGATAAGAACGTAATAGAACTTTAATAACGATTTGATATTCGATTGAAAGCGAAAGAATGAAGGTACTGAAATTTGGCGGAACTTCTGTCGGTTCGGCGGAGCGAATCAGAAAAGTTGCCGGAATTGTGACCGGCAAGGGGAAAAATATTGTGGTGCTGTCGGCAATGGCTGGCACTACCAACACTTTGGTTGAGATTTCTGATTACCTGTACAAGAAAAATGTAAATGGAGCGCACGACATAGTAAACGCTCTTGAACTGAAATATCTTGAGACCATCGGCGGCTTGTATGACAAAGAGTCGACAAAAACGGCTGCAACGGCTGCGATAAAGGAGCGTTTCGACTATCTGCGCTCGCTTGCCAAGGCGAATTTCACGGTCTTGGAGGAGAGGGAGATTCTCGCGCAGGGCGAAATGATGTCGACTGCGATGATGCATCTATATCTGCAGGAGCAGGGCGTGAAGTCGGTGTTGTTGCCGGCACTTGAGTATATGCGCACCGACAGCAATGGCGAGCCCGATACGGCATTTTTAAAGGCTCGCCTGTCGGAGATGCTCGACGAGCATCGGGATGCCGAAATATATATCACGCAGGGCTACATCTGCAAAAACGCTTATGGCGAGACCGACAACCTGCAGCGCGGAGGCAGCGACTATTCGGCGTCGCTCATTGGCGCTGCTGTCGGCGCGGAGGAGATTGAAATCTGGACCGATATTGACGGTATGCACAACAATGACCCGCGCTATGTTGAAAACACGCGTCCGGTGGAACGCCTGAATTTTGAGGAGGCTGCCGAGCTTGCTTATTTCGGTGCCAAGATTCTGCACCCCACATGTGTGCAGCCGGCGAAACTGAACAACATTCCCGTGCGTCTGCTCAGCACACTCGACCCGTCTGCCAAGGGCACGCTGATTGACAATATGGCGGCAGACCACACTATCAAGGCGGTGGCTGCGAAGGACGGCATCACTGCCATCCGTGTCAAGTCGAGCCGCATGCTGCTGGCTTACGGTTTCATGAGCAAGGTGTTTGAGATTTTTGAGGCGCATAAGACGCCGATAGACATGGTTACGGTGTCGGAAGTTGGTGTGTCGGTGACTGTCGACAATGAGCGGAACCTTGAGAGCATCATTGCGGAGCTGCGCAAATTCGGGACGGTGACCATCGACCACGATATGGTGATAATCTGTGTGGTGGGCGATCTTGAATGGCAAAATCGTGGCTTTGAGGCGAAGGCTTTGGCAGCTCTGAAGGACATCCCTGTGCGGATGATTTCCTATGGCGGCAGCAACTGCAACATCTCATTCCTTATCCGCAAGGAGGACAAGGTGGCGGCACTCGCTAAACTGAGTGAGGAATTGTTCAACAGACAATAGGATTGTGTTATGACTATATTCCCGATTGATGAATTTAAAAACATAGAGACTCCGTTCTATTACTATGACATGGAGTTGCTCCGGCTGACTCTCGACGAGGTGAAGAAGCAAGCCGGCGGAAGTAAGGTGCACTATGCTGTCAAGGCTAATGCCAATCCTCGCATCCTCGCCGCGGTGCGCGAGGCGGGA
>ERZ779850.1616-NODE-1616-length-21608-cov-4.014244_pt1 | contig 21608 bp, 24 predicted proteins | sample MGYA00511249_ERZ779850 | MGnify/ENA primary metagenome ERZ779850 (study PRJEB29588, sample SAMEA2162475) | human gut metagenome | biome: human gut; feature: human-associated habitat; material: faeces | place: Denmark | collected 2008/2010 ...
CCCGGAAGCTGCCGATGAGCGGCAGGGTGCGCAGACTGGACTTGGTCTTGGCAGACTGCTGTTCAATTTCTGTCTGCTTGCCATCAAGAGTAATGGTCGTAATGGTTCGTATGACCGAAATCGTTCCACGCTCAAAGTCGATGGCGTCCCACTTCAGTCCCAACACTTCGCCCCGACGGAATCCATAAAAAGCTGCTACCAGCACCGGCAGCTCCAGCTTGGTTCCACGGAGCGCTTCAAACATCTTCTGCATCTCCTCTGCCGAAAGGAAAACAGGCTGAAAACTGTTTTTCTTTGGCCTATCCACCTTGTCCGCCACATTCTGCACCAGCATATCGGTCTTGACCGCATATTTCAGCGCCGAGTGGATAATCGCGTGATAGTGGATGACCGTATTCGGCTTTACCTTTCTGATCATTTCGGAATAAAACATCTGCAAGTGTCGGGCTTCCAGCTCCCGCAAGGTCAGATTCCTTTGGCGGAAGTACGGCCCGACTGGCTTCTTGATCATTGCGGCGTAAGAACTGTATGTTGCCACAGCCAGCCGCCCCTTGGCGATTTCCAGCCATTCCAGCAGATAATCGGCAAACAGCATATTGCTGCTCAGGTCGCCTACCTCTTTAGGCGGCTCAAACTCCGCCCGGAGCCTCGCCAGTTCCGCCTCCGCCTTGCGCTTGTTTCCCTTTTCGGGAAGCCCCAGCGAGATCCATTTCGTTTTCCGCTGTCCTCCGGCGTTTCTATAGTTCAGCACGGCGTAATACCTGCCGTTTTTCAAAGTCAGATGTCCTGCTACCATTTTGTTTTCCTCCTGTCTTTCTATTTGCAGAACAGAACTCCAAACCGACAGCATCAGTATAGGAGCGTGCGCTCTTGGCATCATATTCTGTTCTGCTCTTAAAGCCATACACATAAAACTCACGCATATAAGCTCTGACTTTTTCAAAGTTCTTTATGAGCTCACTATAAGCCATGCAGACACACTCCTTTCGTGATAATGGATTTTATATCATTTTTACTTACAGTTCACGGAAAAAAGATTGCGAAATCTGGGGATTGATTTTCCGGCCGGAATACAAAAATACGACGAACTTTCGCGTTTAAGCAACGCTTTTTGCGGCGAATTGTTGCTGACGCACACCGGTGAAAATCTTCTGAAAAGCAACTGCGTCAGCCTGATGAAAGTGCAGCAGTCAGGAAACGGAAAGATGTGCTTTCGTTATGCGGCTGTTGCGCTCAAAGCACCTTGTCTATAATCGCCAGCACCTTTTCTCTGTCGCGCAAATAGAAGTGTGCCGACTTTACCATCAAGATCAGCTTTCCGCAGGGAATGCCGGTCTTCTCCGCGATTTCCTTTTGAATGAGGTGGAGCATCACAAGGTTGACATACGTCTTGCAGCCAAAGTCCAACGCACGGCAATAGGCGGTCATATCCAGCTTTCCACCGGTTTTCTGAAAATCCAGAAGGCTGACACAGGGGATATAGCCCTCGTCCGTCAGCGACTCAAACATGGTGATGGCCGCAGAGCGTGCGGCAGGATTGCTTTTTCAATGATCGCGTCGGGCAGCACGGCATCCTGCACCACTGCGGTCAGATACAGCAGCTCCCTGACCTCTGCGCTTTCGCCTGCATTGTCGGTATAAACGGCTTCTGCCCCTTGGCTTCCAGCTCGTTCAGCACCCTGAGCCACAGGGCGCCGAGGCTGTGAAATACGCCTAAATCCTGCGTTTATAAATCCCCCTCCTTGCGATTTACCGAAGCCCCTGTGTCAAAGCCGTTGGGAAAACGCTGACGCAGCTTATCCAGATTCCCCTGAAAAACAGCTTCCAGCGGAACATCCAATGCCGTGGCAGCCTCGGCAAGATACCACGCCACATCTCCAAGCTCCCTGACCAAATGCTCCCTGTCCAGCTCATGTCCCTGCATCAGCCACTTTTTCACAATGTCAATGGCTTCGCCGGATTCCCCGCACAAGCCCATGACGCTGTTGATGAGAACATCCTTTTTATCAAGCGCCGGATTCAGCGTTGCCATAGCCGCTTTCTGATATTCGTTGACTTGCATCTGTTTCCTCCGTTATTTTTCCTGCGCAAATTGATATGCCTGCTCGATCCAATCAAACAACTCCTCGTCCAAAGCGGACGGACTGCTGATGACAAAATGCGTTGTCCACCGACCCGGATACGGCTCGGTTTTTGCCGCCACCCGGTCGGATTCCAACGGCGCGGACAGCCCCAGCGTCAGCACAAAATAATCTTCCGGCAGCTCCGCTTTCTTTTTTACCTTCAAGAAGGATACACAGGCATAAAGGCGCCGATTGTAGTACGAGATCTGGGATTTTTGCACCTTGTGTCCATTCTGTTCCCCTCCGCAAATACCGATTCTGTCAGCATCATTATATCACATACCCGGCACATTTTCCAGCTTGCGACCACAGCGGCACCGCAGATATTCCGCATTGCCGCTGTGATTTTTTAGCGTTCTCTGTCTGCGGATGATTTCTGCGGCGCTGCCTCGCCTCGCTCACCGTCCACGATCTCATTTTTCCTTCTTATCCGGGTTTGGCAGGGCGTTCAGCTCGTTCAGACGGGCCGTTTTCGCCGCAAGCTCTTCCTCCTGGGGGAATGGCTTCTGTACCTCAGCCTTTGCGCTTTCGAGCTGAACCCGCGTGTTCTCCGGCTGCTCGATACACGACTGGGCTTTTTTCTCCCAAGGTATCGGCGTACATGGTTTTCGGCGAGAGCTCAGGTGTCCCGGTCACTCTTGCGTGTGCTTCAGGGGAACAGGGGAGAGGGGAGAAAAAACGTTTCACCCCTTTCTTTTTCCGGAACGATATGCTATGATGATAAATCGAATAACAAGGAAAGGGCGTGTACGACATGCACGACGAGCTGCTCCGCCGGCTCAATGAGACAAAGACCATGTCCATCGTGGGCATGTGCAAGAACGCGGGCAAGACCACCATGCTCAACTGGATGCTGTCCGGCGGCCACCTGCACGGCACACTGGGCCTGACCTCCATCGGCCGCGACGGCGAGTCCACCGACATCGTCACCGGCACGGAAAAGCCCGGCATCTTCGTGAAGGAGGGCACGCTGATCGCCACAGCCAAGGATATGCTGCGGCTGGGTGACGTGACCAAGGAGATCCTGATGACCACCGGCATCCCCACTCCGCTGGGGGAGGTGGTGATCCTGCGGGCCCGCAGTGCCGGACATGTGCAGCTGGCGGGGCCGTCCATCACCACCCAGCTCAAGTCCGTATCCCAGGCATTTTTTGAGCTGGGAGCCGACCGCTCCATCATCGACGGCGCTTTGGGCCGCAAGAGTCTGGGCGCACGGTCCGTGGCGGAGGGCGTCATCCTCTGCACCGGCGCCAGCTACCACATGAGCATGGAAAAGGTCATCGCCGACACCGTTCACATCTACCGGCTGATGAACCTGCCTAAGGCAGCGGAACTGCCGCCGGAGGCGTCCGATGGGCTGGAGGCCTGCGTTAAGGAGCACGGCGCGGCGCTGATCACCGGCGCACTGACGGACACCATGGTGCTGCCGCTGCTGCGCTCCGGCGTGCTGCGGAACTGCCGCCTGGTGGTGAAAGACCCCAGCAAGGTGCTGCTCACCGCCGACACGCTGGACAAGCTGGCGTCCCGTCAGGTGGCGCTGGAGACGGAGGAGGCTGCCCGCACCCTGTGTATCACGGTGAACCCCGTGTCGGCCTATGGCTGGAAGTTCGATAAGGACGATTTTCTGCACCGCATGCGGGAGGCGGTAGACGTTCCCGTCATCAATGTAAAGGAGGAATTGGCATGATCGAGATCCGATTTGAGGAACGCGTAAAGATCGGCCTGCAATACGTTCTGGAGTCCCTGCACGGCTGCTCCCCCTTCGGGCAGGAGAAGATCCGCCGCCTGCGGTTCTATATGCCGGAGGAGCGGGCTGAGCTGGAGACGGAGTTATATAATGTAGAGCGGGCCGCGGCGGCGGCGGACCGGCTGAAGGACCAGTACACCAAACTGATGACCGGTCTGTGCCAGATGAAGGACATCCGCACATCCCTGCGCCGCTGCGCGGAGGGAGAGACGCCGGACCACGTGGAGCTGTTCGAGATCAAGGGCTACCTCCAGCGTCTGGACGGCCTGCGGCCGCTGTTGGCGGAGATCGACGCCGTTACTCATTTTGAGGGCATCGCCCTCCACGACCCCAAGCCTGCGCTGGCCATCCTGGACCCCGACGGCACCGGCAGCCGCGGCTTCTACATCCCCGACAGCGCCACCGCCAAACTCAAGGAGGTGCGGCAGGCCAAGAAGGACGTGGAGGAGCGTCTGTTCCACGCCCAGACCGATGCGGAGAAGGACGACCTGCGCCTGAAGCGCACCCGTCTGTGCGCCGAGGAGGACGCCGAGGAAATGCACGTCCGCAGGGCCATGGGCGCGGCGCTGGCCCCCATGGTGGACGACCTGCTGGCGGACGCGGAGACCTCCGGCCGGCTGGACTTCATCATCCAGAAGGCTCTGTTCGCCGTGCGCTACGGCGGCATCCGCCCCGAGCTGACGGAGACGGAGCTGGAGCTCACCGACATGATCAATCCCGAGATCTGCGACCTGCTGTCGGAGCAGGGCCGCAGCTTCGTGCCCGTCTCCATCCGTCTGGAGCAGGGGGCTACCGTCATCACCGGCGCCAACATGGGCGGCAAGTCCGTGGCCATGAAGACCGTGGCCCTCAACGCCCTGCTGCTTCAGGCGGGCTTCCTGGTCTGCGCAAAGAAGGCCCGCATGCCGCTGTTTCACAGCGTGAAAATGCTCTTTGACGATCTCCAGTCCATCCAGTCGGGACTCAGCGGCTTCGGCTCCGAGATCGTCCAGTTCCAGAAGGCGCTGACAGAGGTGGAGAAGGGCTACTCCCTGTTCCTGCTGGACGAGTTCGCCCGAGGCACCAACCCCGACGAGGGCGCCGTCATCGTGCAGGCCGTCACCCGTTATCTCAACGGCGTCAACGCCATTTCTCTGCTGACCACCCACTACGACAAGGTGGCGGAGTACGCCCGCCTGCACTACCAGATCATCGGCCTGCGCGATGTGGATACCGAGAAGATCCGCCGCGAGCTGTCCGTCACCGACGAGGACGGCGTGGCCGTCATTGCCCGCCACATGAACTACGGTCTCTACCGCGTGGAGGGCCGGTCCGACTGCCCGCGGGACGCCCTGAATATCTGCAGAATGCTGTCTTTGAAGCCGGAAATCCTGAAAATGGTGGAGGAATCCTACTGATTTTCGCTGCGCGAAAAATTCAAGAGGAAAAACAGAGAAATTTTTGCACCGTGCAAAAATATTATTGTCAAATCTGTCACGAACTATCTTGACAAATGCCCCAAAAGCGCTATAATTTAAGAGTAAAATTTCATAGATATCAGTCAATAGAGGCGCGGGAAACGGGGTACTGCAGCGTGTGGGGACAGGCACCTGTGTAGCGTTGCAGGAAGGAGTTTTCCGCCGAAAGTGACAGGACCGCCTGCGTTCTGTCGCTTGGCAGCGCGGTGTAAGCGGCGCTGCTGTCATGTACGTCCATACATGGAGCGCTATTGGTCAATGACCTTGACCGATAGCGCTTTTTTTCATACCCAAAAAGAAGCGGTAACGGCCGGATCTGGTGTTTGCGAAATTGCACGTCCAAAATTCTGAAGGAGGAAAAACTTATGGAAAAGATGACTTCTATGCTTCGCCTGCGTATGAGCGCCAAGGATGCTCATTACGGCGGAAATCTGGTGGACGGCGCCCACATGGTCCACCTTTTCGGCGATGTCGCCACGGAGCTGCTGATCAAGTGCGACGGCGACGAGGGCCTGTTCTGTGCCTACGACAACGTGGAGTTCCTGGCTCCCGTGTACGCCGGCGACTATATCGAGGCCTACGGCGAGATCGAGAAGATCGGCAACACCTCCCGCACCATGAAGTTTGAGGCCCGTAAGGTCATCGTCTCCCGCCCCGACATCAGCGCTTCCGCTGCTGACGTTCTGGCTGAGCCCGTGGTGGTCTGCCGTGCCCACGGCACCTGCGTCACCCCCAAGGACTGCCAGCGCAACAAGATCGAGAAGTAAGGGAGCGGAACGATGGAGAAGCTCATTATTACCGCCGCCATCTGCGGCGCCGAGGTCACCAAGGCCCAGAACGAGGCTGTGCCCTACACCGTGGAGGAGATGGTTCGCGAGGCCAAGTCCGCCTACGAGGCCGGCGCTGCCATCCTGCACATCCACGTCCGCGAGGACGACGGTACCCCCACCCAGAACCGCGATCGCTTCAAGGTCGTCATGGACGCTATCCGCAAGGAGCTGCCTGACGTCATCATGATCCCCTCCACCGGCGGCGCCACCGGCATGAGCCCCGAGGAGCGTCTGCAGCCCACCGAGCTGTTCCCCGAGATGGCCACTCTGGACTGCGGCACCTGCAACTTCGGTGATGAGATCTTCGACAATACCATGCCCACCATGCGCGCCTTCGGCAAGCGCATGATCGAGAACGGCATCAAGCCCGAGTACGAGTGCTTCGAGCTGGGCCACATTGACACCGTTCTGGGTATGGCCAAGAAGGGCGAGGTCCCCGGCCACCCCATGCAGTTCAACTTCGTGCTGGGCGTGCACGGCTGCACCCCTGCCACCGTGGAGAATCTGGCGTTCTTCGCCAGCAAGATCCCCGCTGACGCCACCTGGACCGTGTCCGGCGTGGGCCGTGCTGCGTGGACCATGGCCGCTGCGGCCATCGCCATGGGCGGCAACGTCCGTGTCGGCTTTGAGGACAACATCTATCTGGGCAAGGGCCAGAAGGCCGCGTCCAACGGCGAGCTGGTGGCCAAGGTCGTCCGCATCGCCAAGGAGCTGGGCCGCGAGATCGCTACCCCCGCCGAGGCCCGCGAGATCCTGAGCCTCAAGCCCCTGCAGTAAGTTAAAAACTCAAAACTCATACATATCATAACTTAGGAGGATATTACCATGGCTGAACTGAAAGGCAACAAGTACGGTACCCACCGCGTTATCGAGCCCAAGGGCGTGCTGACCCAGGCCGCTTGGAAGATCGACAATGACATGAGCAAGGTCTACTCCAACGAGATCGTTTGCGACGTGACCTCCCTGAACATCGACTCCGCCTCCTTCACCCAGATCTCCGAGGCCTGCGGCGGCGACGAGAAGAAGATCGGCGAGATGATCATGGGCATCGTGGCCGAGCGCGGCAAGCAGCAGAACCCCGTTACCGGTTCCGGCGGTATGTTCAAGGGTGTCGTCGCTCACGTCGGCGAGGACCTGAAGAACAAGCCCGGCTTTGACCTGAAGGAAGGCGACAAGATTGTCTCTCTGGTGTCCCTGTCCATGACCCCGCTGAAGATCGAGAAGATCCTGGCCATCCACAAGGATATCGACCGCGTGGACATCGTCGGCAAGGCCATCCTGTTCGAGTCCGCTCTGTACTGCAAGATGCCCGATGATATGTCCGAGCCTCTGGCCCTGGCTGCTCTGGACGTGGCCGGCGCTCCCGCGCAGGCCCGCAAGCTGCCCCACGAGGGCGACAGCGTCCTGATCCTGGGCGCCAACGGCAAGTCCGGCGTGCTGTGCGGCTGGGAGGCCATGAAGAAGGTCGGCCCCAAGGGCAAGGTCGTGGGCGTTGTCCGCAACCCCAAGCAGGTCCCCGGTCTGCTGGAGCTGGGCGTTTATACCGACGTGATCGTGGCCGACTGCACCAAGCCTGTTGAGGTCATGGAGGCTGCTCTGGCCGTCAACGATGGTAAGGAGTACGATCTGTCCATCTGCTGCGTGAACATTGAGTCCTGCGAGATGTCCGCCATTCTGCCCGTCCGCGATGACGGCATGGTGTACTTCTTCTCCATGGCTACCTCCTTCACCAAGGCTGCTCTGGGCGCTGAGGGTATCGGCAAGGACGTGACCATGATCATCGGCAATGGCTACACCAAGAACCACGCTCAGATCACTCTGGACGTGCTGCGTGAGAACCCCAAGCTGCGCAAGCTGTTCGACGAGAAGTACTGCTAAACGACTTCCTTCAAAAGCTGGGGGGCCCAGGAGGCCTCCCAGCCTTTGACCTACCCCCCCTCAACAACATGATTTTGTGAAGGAGAAACACTATGAAGACTCGCAACGGTTTGTTCGCCGATGTTCCCGAGAATCTGTGGAACGACTGGCATTGGCAGGTCGCCAACCGCGCTGAGACGGTTGAGGACCTGAAGAAGTATATGACCCTGACCCCCGATGAGGAGGAGGGTGTCCGCAAGACGCTGGGCAAGCTGCGCATGGCTGTTACCCCCTACTATCTGTCCCTGATCGATCTGAACGATCCGTTCGATCCCATCCGTAAGATGGCGATCCCCCGCGCGGAGGAGCTGGAGTATGCCGATTACGAGGACGCCGATCCTCTGCACGAGGATACCGACTCTCCCACCCCCGGCCTGACTCACCGCTATCCCGACCGCGTGCTGCTGCTGATCACCGACCAGTGTTCCATGTACTGCCGTCACTGCACCCGTCGCCGCTTCGCCGGTCAGAACGACTGCGAAGTGCCCATGCAGCAGATCGACAAGTGCATCGACTACGTGGCCGCTCATCCCGAGGTCCGCGACGTCCTGCTGTCCGGCGGTGACTCCCTGATGGTCTCCGATGAGGTCCTGGAGTACATCATCAAGCGCGTGCGCGCCATCCCCCACGTGGAGATCGTCCGTCTGGGCTCCCGCACCCCCGTTGTGTGCCCCCAGCGTATCACTCCCGAGCTGTGCGCCATGCTGAAGAAGTATCATCCCGTGTGGCTGAACACCCACTTCAACACCCCCAAGGAGTTCACTCCCGAAGCCGCCAAGGCCTGCGCCATGCTGGCTGACGCCGGTATCCCCCTGGGCAACCAGTCCGTGCTGCTGGCCGGTGTGAACGATTGCTCTCACGTGATGATGGAGCTGGTCCACGGTCTGGTCAAGATGCGTGTCCGCCCCTACTACATCTACGCCTGCGATCCCTCCCTGGGCCTGAGCCACTTCCGCACTCCTGTGTCCAAGGGCATCGAGATCATGGAAGCTCTGCGCGGCCATACCTCCGGCTACTGCATCCCCACCTTCGTGGTGGACGCCCCCGGCGGCGGCGGCAAGACCCCTGTCATGCCCAACTACCTGATCTCCGAGACTCCCCGCAAGGTCATCCTGCGCAACTTCGAGGGCGTCATCACCTCCTATACCCAGCCCGAATACTACGTGCAGGATTGCCACTGCGATGTCTGTACCGGCAAGAGGAAGGTGGAGAAGACCGGCGTGGCATGGGTCGCCGAGGGCACGAAGCAGCGCTACCTGGAGCCCACCAAGCTGCTGCGTAACGAGCGCCACGTCAAGAAGTAAGAGAGAGGTTTAACTATGGAAAGCAAACTCGGCTTGAATTTTGAGCTGGTCGATCAGGCGCGTGCCTCCGCTGCCAAGGTGGCGGACGATGTGCAGCACTTTATTGACCAGCACACCACCGTCACGGTGGAGCGCGCTGTTTGCCGTCTGCTGGGTATTGATGGGGTCAATGACATGGATGTCCCCCTGCCCAACGTGGTCGTGGATCACCTGATGGCCAACTCCCTGCTGCCCGTCGGCACCGCGTGGGCCATCGGCAACGCCATGGTGGAGACCGGTAAGGATCCCCAGGGCGTGGCGGACGCTGTCAGCAGCGGCGAGTTGGATCTGAGCAAGGTTCCCGCTCACTCCGACGAGGAGATACGCGCAGCCATCACCCCCGTGGTGAACGCCACCGTGGAGCGCATCAACAAGAACGTTGGCAAGCGCAACGCCTACCTGAAGGAATGGGGCGATAAGGAAGGCCCGTACCTGTATATCATCGTGGCTACCGGCAATATCTACGAGGATATCATCCAGGCCAAGGCCGGTGCCAAGCAGGGCGCCGACATCATCGCCGTTATCCGTACCACCGGCCAGTCCCTGCTGGACTACGTGCCTTACGGCGCCACCACCGAGGGCTTCGGCGGCACCTACGCCACCCAGGAGAACTTCCGCCTCATGCGCGCCGCGCTGGACGAGGTGGGTGAGGAGCAGCACCGTTACATCCGGCTGTGCAACTACTGCTCCGGCCTGTGCATGCCGGAGATCGCCGCCATGGGCGCTCTGGAGCGTCTGGACGTCATGCTGAACGACGCTCTGTACGGCATCCTGTTCCGCGACATCAACATGCAGCGCACCATCGTGGATCAGTACTTCTCCCGTGTCATCAACGGCTACGCCGGCGTCATCATCAACACCGGTGAGGATAACTACCTGACCACTGACGACGCCATTACCGCCGCTCACACCGTGCTGGCCTCCCAGTTCCTGAACGAGGCATTCGCCAAGACCGCCGGCATGCGCGAGGAGCAGATGGGCCTGGGCCACGCCTTCGAGATGGATCCCGCTGTGGAGAACACCTTCCTGTATGAGCTGGCGCAGGCGCAGATGGCCCGCGAGATCTTCCCCAACGCGCCTCTGAAGTACATGCCTCCCACGAAGTTCATGACCGGCAACATCTTCCGCGGCCACATCCAGGATGCCCTGTTCAACATGGTCACCATCCTGACCGGCCAGAAGCTGTGCCTGCTGGGCATGATGACCGAGGCTATCCACACTCCGTTCATGTCCGACCGTGCTCTGTCGATCGAGAATGCTCAGTATATCTTCCGTACCATGAAGGATCTGGGCAGCGAGCTGACCTATAAAGAGAACGGTATCATCCGCAACCGTGCCAACGAGGTGCTGACCAAGGCCACCGATCTGCTGAAGGAGATCGAGAAGCTGGGCCTGTTCACCACCATCGAGAAGGGCATCTTCGCCGATGTCAAGCGTCCTAAGGACGGCGGCAAGGGCCTGAACGGCGTTGTGGTCAAGGACGACAAATACTTCAATCCGTTCATTGAAGTCATGAAAGGCAAGGTGGGAGCATGAGCAGCGGACTGTATAATACCCATAAGATCGATTTCGATACCACGCTGGACCTGACCCGCCTGAAGCCCTACGGCGACACCATGAACGACGGTAAGGTGCAGACCAGCTTCACCCTGCCCATCAAGGACGATGAGCGCGGCGAGGAGGCTGCCCGCCAGATCGCCAAGAAGATGGGCCTCGAGGAACCCAACGTGGCGTACCACACCCCGCTGGATAAAGAGTTTACCTTCTACGTGGTCTACGGCAGCTGCGTCCACTCCGTCAACTACGAGGATATCCACGTTATCACCGTGGAATCCGATGTCATGAGCATGGAGGACACCAACGACTACATCCGTGAGCACATCGGCCGCAAGGTCGTGATGGTCGGCGCCTCCACCGGCACCGACGCCCACACTGTTGGTATCGACGCCATCATGAACCGCAAGGGCTTTGCCGGCCACTACGGTCTGGAGCGCTACGAGATGATCGAGGCATACAACCTGGGCTCTCAGGTCCCCAACGAGGAATTCATCAAGAAGGCGCTGGAGCTGCACGCCGATGTGCTGCTGGTCTCCCAGACCGTTACTCAGAAGGACGTTCACATCCAGAACCTGACCAACCTCATCGAGCTGCTGGAGGCCGAGGGCCTGCGCGACAAGTTCGTTGTCTGCTGCGGCGGTCCCCGTATCACCCACGAGCTGGCCAAGGAGCTGGGCTACGATGCCGGCTTCGGCGCCGGCAAGTACGCCGATGACGTGGCTTCCTTCGCTGTGACCGAGATGGTCAAGCGCGGCATGAAATAAGATCCTCAGCAAAGCGGAGAGCCGCCTGTACGACTCTCCGCTTTTCGCGCTGACCCATTTTGCTATCGATTGGCAGAATGCGTCCGGTCCCGCCATGGACCGGCATGGTCAATTTGCGCAGCAATCCCATGTCCATCCCTTGCGTTTTCACGCAAAGGATGGTATGATGCTATTGTTAGAAACGTTGCGAAGCGGGAGTCTTCGTGACCGAATACCGTCTGCGGCAGGAACTGTTCTGACCGCGGGCGGGATAAAACAAGGAGGAACAGAAATGGCAAAGAAACCTGTACTGACTGCCAAAGAGGCAGCGGCAATGATCCCTGATGGCGCCACCATTATGTGCGGCGGCTTTCTGGCCTGCGGCCAGGCCCGTGCCATCGTTAAGGAGCTGGTAGCCCGCGGTACCAAGGACCTGACCCTGATCGCCAACGACATGGGCCGCGCCACCGGTCCCAAGGGCGAGGAGTTTTTCGGTATTGCGGAGCTGATCCACAATCATCAGGTCAAGCGCGTCATTGCCACCCACGTGGGAATGACCCCCGAGGTGGGCCAGCAGAACACCGAGGGCACGCTGGAGGTCAACCTGCTGCCTCAGGGTACGCTGGCTGAGTGCATCCGCGCCGGCGGCGCCGGTCTGGGCGGTGTCCTGACCCCCGTGGGCATCGACACCCTGGTGGAGGACAGCCCCTTCTGCCTGGGCCGTCAGACCATCGACGGCAAGGACTACCTGCTGATGCAGCCCATCCGCGCTGATTTCGCCCTGCTGGGCGCCTACAAGTGCGATGAGTTCGGCAACTGCTGGTACAAGGGTACCATGCGCAACTTCAACGTTGTCATGGCCACCGCCGCTGACACCGTTATCGCCGAGTGCGAGTACATCGTTCCCGTGGGTGACTTTGAGCCCGAGAACATCCATACCTACGGTATGTGCGTTGACTACATCGTGGAAGGAGACAGAAAGTAATGGAAAAGTCCGAGATCAAAGGCTTTATCGCCAAGCGCTGCGCCAAAGAGCTGAAGGACGGCGACGTCGTGAACCTGGGCATTGGCCTGCCCACCCTGATCCCCAACTATCTGCCCGAGGGCGTTGAGGTGATCATCCACGCTGAGCTGGGTATCGTCTCCGCCGGTGTGTCCCCCAAGGAGGGCGACGCCAATTACGATCCCTATCACGTGGTGGATGCCGGCGGCACCCCCTCCTCCGTGGCTTACGGCGGCGGCTTCATTGATTCTGCCACCAACTTCGGCCTGATCCGCGGCGGTCACGTGGACGCCTGCTTCCTGGGCGCTCTGGAAGTCGACGCCGAGGGCAACCTGGCCAACTGGATCATCCCCGGCAAGAAGATGCCCGGCATGGGCGGCGCGATGGACCTGTGCGTGGGCGCCAAGCACTGCATCGTCTGCATGGAGCACACCGCTAAGGGCAACCCCAAGATCTTCGAGAAGTGCCGTCTGCCCCTGACCGCTTCCCACTGCGTGAACAAGATCATCACCGAGATGTGCGTGCTGGAAGTCACCCCCGAGGGCCTGCTGATGACCGAGATCAACCCCGAGTTCACCGTGGAGCAGGTGAAGGCCGCTACCGCAGCCCCCATCACCGTTTCCGCTGACCTCAAGAGCATGATCGACTGATCTGCCTGCAAAGCAAAAAAAAAGAGACGCCCGCGGGCGTCTCTTTTTTTGACCGGGACAGACCTCGCCTCCCCCAAAAAGCAAAAAGGAAGGACCCGCAAGGGTCCTTCCTTTTTGCTTTCATTTTTTCAGGCGCTTGTCGCACTTCTTGCTGAGCCATGTGCCGATGCTCTGGAACAGCTGCACCAGGATCACCAGGATCACCACGGCCACCAGCATTACCAGGTACTTGTACCGATAGTAGCCATAGTCGATGGCGATCTTGCCCAGACCGCCGCCGCCAATGATACCGCTCATAGCGGAGTAGCCCAGAATGGTAGTCAGCGCGATGGTCACGTTCTGGATCAGAGAGGGTACGCTCTCGGGGATCATTACCTTGCAGATGATCTGCATCGGCGTAGCGCCCATGCTCTGGGCGGCCTCGATGATGTTGCCGTCCACCTCGCGGAGACTGCTCTCCACCAGACGCGCCACAAAGGGGAACGCCGCCGCCACCAGCGGAACGATAGTGGCCGTGGTGCCCACGGCGGTGCCGATGAGCAGGCGGGACAGAGGGAATACCATGATCATCAGGATCAGGAACGGGATGGAGCGCAGCAGGTTGATGATGACGTTCAGCACCTGCATCAGCCAGCGGGGGAGGGGCAGCACGCCGTTCTTCTCGCCCGCCACCAGCAGCACGCCCAAGGGCAGGCCGATGACCAGCGACAGCGCCGTGCTGATGACGGTGACGTAGAACGTCTCCCACACGGCGAGGGGCAGGGTAGGCAGCGCACGTACCAGGTCCTGAATAGACTCCGGGGAAAACAGATTGCTGTACATGCTCACTCCACCTCCTCAACTTCCACGTTGGCTACGTTGTGAATAAAGGACACAGCCTTGTCGAACTGCCTGCTGGGGATGCCCAGCATCATGCTGCCGTAGACCTCCTCGGACAGCTTTTGGGTGCTGGCGGAGATGACGTTGCAGAAGATCCCCTCCTCTGCCGCCAGACGGGCCACCATGGGGGTACTGGTGGTCTTGCTGTCCTTGAACACCAGCCGCACCAGCTTCTCCTCCGACGGATCGTACACCTGAGCGTCCGCGCCGCCGGGGAACACCAGCCGACGGCCCGCCGCGGACTTGGGGGCGGCGAACACCGTGCCTACCAGCCCGGACTCGGCCACACGGCCCTCGTCCAGAATGGCCACGTGGCTGCAGATCTCCTTCACCACGCTCATCTGGTGTGTGATGATGACGACGGTGATGCCAAGCTTTTTGTTGATGTCGCCGATCAGCTCGAGGATCTGGCGCGTCGTCTTGGGGTCGAGCGCGCTCGTGGCCTCGTCGCAGAGCAGAACTTTGGGGTTCGTGGCAAGCGCGCGGGCGATGGCCACGCGCTGCTGCTGTCCGCCGGAGAGCTGCGCGGGATAGGCCTTGGCCTTATCCTTGAGCCCCACGATGTCGAGGAGCTCCAGAGCTCGCTGTTCGCGCCACTTCTTCTCTCCCCGCAGTCCGGAAAGCTCCATTGGGAAGCAGACGTTATCGAGGCAGTTTCTTTGCATCAGCAGGTTGAAGCGCTGGAAGATCATCGTGATCTCGCGCCGCGCCGCGCGGAGCTGCGCGGGGGTCATCGTGTCCAGACGCTGTCCGTTCACGATGACCTCGCCCTCCGTCGGGCACTCGAGCATGTTGATACAGCGCACGAGCGTGGATTTGCCGGCACCGCTCATGCCGATGATGCCGTAGACGTCGCCGTCCGGAATGGTCAGGGAGACGTCCTTGAGCGCGTCTACCCGTCCGCCGGCTGTTTCAAAGGTTTTGCTTAGATGCTTCAGTTCGATCAAGAATGCTCCCTCCTTTCTTTCTTACTTGGCGCTCAGTGCATCGAGCGTGGTCTGCTTGCCGCCGTACAGGCCCATGGGCTCGACGTGGATGGCGGCAACGGAGACGATGTGGGTGTTGTTCTCGGCGTTGAAGTCGTCGAGGTAGGGCTTGTGCTGGAAGTAGTTGGCGTCGACAGTGCCGTCTTCGACAACGGTGTTGGGCACGACATAGTCATTGTAGACCTGGATGTCGAGGGTGATGTTCTTCTCGGCGAGGATGCTCTTCACGATCTCGAGGATCTCAGCGTGCGGGGTCGGGGAAGCGGCGATGGAGATGGTCTCGCCAGCGAGAGCGTCGTAGTCGACCGTGGCGTCAAAGCCGTCGGTGGGGTTCTCCACGGTGCTGACAACGGAGCCGTCATACTTCTCGTTGATGTAGTCGACGACCTGCTGGCTCTCCAGAGCGGCGATCAGGGCAAGGACCTTGGGAGAGGACTCGTTGCCTTCCTTCACGGCCAGGATGTTGGCGTAAGCGGAGGAGGAGCCTTCGATCACGAGGGAGTCGGCCACGGGGTTCAGGCCCGCGTTGATGGCGTAGTTGGAGTTGATGACGGCGTAGTCAACGTCCTGCAGGATGTTGGGAATCTGCGCAGCCTCGGTCTCGACGATCTCGACGTTGTACGGATTCTCGACAATGTCGTTCTTGGTGGCGGTGATGCCGGCACCGTCAGCGAGCTTGATGATGCCGTTGTCCTGGAGCAGCAGCAGCGCGCGGGCTTCGTTGGTCGTGTCGTTGGGGACGGCGATCTGGATGGTGGTGGCACCGTCGGAGTCATCGCTCTTGGAGCCGCAGCCGGTCAGGGCCAGAGCGGCAGTGAGGACCAGTGCAAGGACAAGTGCGGTCAGCTTAATAGAATGCTTTTTCATCGTTTTGTTCTCCTTACTTATTTTATAATAGCTTCTTTTTGGAACGGACAGACCGCGGGGAGTGTATGCTGTTCGAGCAGTAAAAAACAGCGGGAGGTCATTGACCTTCCGCTGCCGCTTCGCTGTTTTTCTCAGACAGTTTCTGAAAGGAAATGACCATTTTCTCCATGACAAAGCATGCACATGCTGAACATGCGCATCATCGGCATCATCATGCAGTTGGCAGAGTACGAAGTCATCATGCCAATGGATCCTTTCCTTCGAGCATTCCCCACAGGGTGGGTTCCGTTTCAATGTGCGTATCGTAGCACCGACGATTCCGCTTGTCAACACCAAATGCGCACTTTTGTATGATTTTCCACTTTTTTGGCGTTTTCTGCGGGATTTTTTATTTATTGCTCCCGTTTTTCAAGCACACGGACGAGGTGAATGAGAAAATCGGTGTCCTCCATGTCGCCCAGCGCTTCGACCGCGCTCTCGCTGTGCGCCTCGATGACGCGCTGGCAGCCGTTGAGACCTAAAATGTCGACAAACGTCGTCTTCCCCTCCTCCCTGTCCGAGCCGATGGGCTTGCCGAACGTCTTTTCATCGCCGATGACATCGAGCATGTCGTCGCGCAGCTGGAACGCGAAGCCGAAGTTGTCGGCGTAGCCGGCCGCGGCCTCCTCCTGCTCCTTCGTGCCGCCCGCCGCGGCCACGCCCATCAGGCACGCCGCGCGGATGAGCGCGCTCGTCTTGCGCAGATAAATTTCCTCGAGCTCCGGTGCACTTAAAATTTTGCCCTCCCACTCAAGGTCGAGCTGCTGGCCGCCGCAGATGCCCTCGTGTCCCGCGGCATTAGCTAAGATCTGCGCGCATTTGAGCGCGCGCAGGGCGGGCAGGTCTGCTTTTAAAATCGTTTCAAACGCCAACGCCTGCAGTGCGTCGCCCGCGAGCGTCGCCGTGCATTCGCCGAAGACCTTGTGGTTCGACGGCTTACCGCGGCGCAGATCATCGTTGTCCATCACGGGCAGATCGTCGTGGATGAGCGAATACGTGTGCAGCATCTCAACGCCGCAGGCCACGGGCAGCGCCTTTTCGACGTCTCCACCGCAGATGCGGCAGAATTCGAGCACTAAGATCGCGCGCAGGCGCTTGCCGCCCGCGGTCAGGCTGTAGTGCATCGAATCGGTCAGCTTGTGATAACTTGCGCACTGCGTGTCCAAAAGGCAGGCGTCAAGATACTTGTCCACCGCCGACTTATACTCCGCCATGCGGGCGGAAAACAGCTTTTCGTCCATGGATTACTCCTCCGAAATGAATGGGCTCTCGACCGGCGCACCGTCCGCGCCCTTAGAGAGCTTTGCGACCTTCTGCTCGGCCTTGTCGAGCATCGCGCCGCAGTCGTGCACGAGCTTCGTCCCCTCTTCAAAGAGCTTGAGGGAATCGGCGAGCTTTGCGTCGCCTTTTTCAAGCGCCGTCACGATCTCTTCGAGACGCGCGATATTGTCTTCAAACGTTTTTGCCATCGTCATTTCCTCCCATATTGCACGCGTTCACCGTGCAGTTGAGACTTCCCTGCCCGAGCAGTACCTCGATTTTTTCGCCGGCTGCGGCCTCCTGCGCCGCACGCAGAATTTGTCCCTGTTCATTTCGCGCCACGGCGTAGCCGCGGCCGAGGACCTTGAGCGGACTCAGCGCGTCGAGCTTGGCCGCAAGCGCTGTAAACTGCTGTGTGCGCTGCGCCATCTGCTGCTGCGCGAGTGCGGCAAGGTTTTTCTGCGTGTAGTCGAGCAGCATCCGCTTGTCGTCGATAAATGCCATGGGGTCTTGCAGCACACGGCTGCGGGACGTCTTTTCAAACTGCTCGCGCAGGGCTTTCACGCGCTTTTGCTCGCTCTGCACCATGCGCGTTTGCAGCGCGTCGAGCCGGCGGTAAATTTCGCGCTGGTCCGGCACGGCGATCTCCGCCGCGTTCGACGGCGTCGACGCCCGTGCATCGGCAACAAAATCGGCGATTGTCACGTCGGGCTCATGCCCGACGGCGGAGATGACCGGAATGTCGGAGGCATAAATCGCGCGCGCCACGCGCTCATCGTTGAACGCCCACAGATCTTCGATCGACCCGCCGCCGCGGCCTGTGATGATGAGGTCGGCGACCTGCCATTTATTCGCGTAGCGCAGCGCGCCTGCGATCTCCGGCGGCGCCTCTGCTCCCTGCACGCGCACAGGCAGGAGCACGACTTCGCTCATCGGCCAGCGCGCGTTCAGGATGCGCAGCATATCGTGCACTGCCGCGCCTGCGGACGAGGTGATGATGGCGATACGCTTTGGATATTTCGGCAAGGGCTTTTTATGTTCTGGGGCAAAAAGCCCCTCCTTGAAGAGCTTTTCCTTGAGCTGCTCGAAAGCGACGTGCAGGTCACCCACGCCCTCGACGCTGAGCTCTGAACAGTAGAGCTGGTACGCGCCGTCGCGCGGGAACACGCCGATGCGGCCAAAGGCGATGACCTTCATGCCGTTTTCCGGGCGGAAGCGGAGCTTCGACGCAGCGCCGCGGAACATCACGCAGCGCATCGCCCCCTCGCTGTCCTTGAGCGTGAAATAGTGGTGCCCCGAGGGATAGATTTTGTAGTTGCTCAGCTCGCCGCGAATGCACAGACCCGCGAGAAGCTCGTCGCCGTCCATGAGATTTTTGATATACTCGTTGACCTGGCTGACGTCCAGAATCTGTCGTTCCATGTCTACTCTCCCTGCAGCCACGTCAGAACGGCAATGCCCATGGCGTTGTCGGTGGAAAACTCGGGCGGCGAGAAAACCGCTTCAAAATCCCGGCAAGACTGCCGCAGCTGTGCGTTGGACGCAACGCCGCCGGAGAAGACCACTGGAAAACCCGGATACTGCTTCAGCGCCTCGCGCGTAACCGAGACGATACACGAGCAGACGCAGTTGAGCACATATTTTGCCGTGTCGGCAGAGCTGCCCGTTGCCGCATAAAACGCATGCATTTTGTTTTCCAGACCGGAAAACGAAAATGTCAGACCGTTCAGCTTGACCTTGAAGCGCTCTTTGCAATCGGACTCCCGGCTGAGTCGGTCAATTTCCTTGCCGGACGGAAAGCGCAGCCCGAACGTATTGCCGGTCCGGTCGATGAGCTGACCGGCAGAGATATCCTGCGTGCCGCCGATTTTTTCGGCGTTCACGTTTTTGTTTCCGGGCGTTACGAGCAGCAGCTCCGTCGTTCCGCCGGACAGGTGCCACGCCAGATGCGGCGTATCCATCAGATCCATGCGCCCGGAAGACCAGCAGGCAGCCGCGATGTGCCCCTGCTGATGGGAAAACGCATAAAACGGCACGCCCAGAACCGTTGCCAGATTCTGCGCCTGACTGGACCCCGCCAGAAAACAGGGCATGTATGACCCTTCGACCGCTCTGGTCGATGCGCCGACGGCGCGGATTTCGTCTCTCGAAATCTCTGTAAAAAGCTTCTCTACCAGCTCCGGCAGGCGCTTGACATGGGAAAACAGCGCGTCGGACTGCCGAAGCCCCAGCTCGCCTTCCCGGACATCCAAAAGACGTGAGCAGTTTTTACCGCTCACGCCGTCAAATGCAGCCGCAGAGGTGGTGTAGTTGCTGGTATCCAACCCCAGAACCATCATTGCGCCAGACCCTCCCGGGAGAATTTCCCGAGGATACCGTTGACAAAGGACACCACGTCCTCGTCCTCGTATTTTCTTGTCAGCTCCACTGCCTCGCTGATGGCAGCGGCAGTGGGGACATCGTCTGCATGCTCACACTCGTACATGGCGACCTCCATGACCGCGACAGCGACCTTGGAAATGCGGTCGAGGCTCCAGCCGATGGCGTTTTTCTCGATGAACGCCTCGAGTGCTTCGCGCTCACGCTCGACGCCATGGACCACGCCGGCAAGATACTCCGCCTGTTTGCCAGAGGGACGCTCGGCGTAAATTTCGGTTTCCGATGCAAGCGTCGGATAATACTCCGGGTCCATCAGAAGGTTCATCGCCTCGTCGGCGGAAATGCCGTTGAAGTTCATCTCATAGACAAGGTGGCATGCAATCTCTCGTGCGTTCGATCTGGTCATCACAGTTCTCCTTCGTCGCGTTCTGCGGCGGTCTTCTTCAAAATGATTATTTATTATACAGGATCGGCTCGCAAAAATAAACCCTTTGTCGCACCGGCAAAGGGTTTATTTCCCGATTATTTTTTACTGTCCTTCGGCAGGGCAATGCCGCAGACGGTCACATTGACCTCGGCAACGCGCAAGCCCGTGACGGACTCGACGCTGGACTTGACATTTTCCTGTACGTTCTTCGCCAGCTCGAAGATGTTCTGCCCGAACTTGGAGACAACGTCGCAGTCGATGCGCAGCGCGCCCGTTTCGGTGGTGGAGAGCCGGACTCCCTTGGAAAGCGTCTTCATGCCGAGCATCTCGGCGATATCCGTCCCGATGGAGCTCGACAGACCGCACACGCCCTCGACCTCGAGAACCGCCATGCCGGTCACGGACGCAACCACGTCCTCGGAAATCTGAATCGAGCCGTTTTCCATCTCCTGGGTATAGTATTCTTTGTTTTCAGCCATCGTATTACCTCCGGGTTTCGGTGCTTATGCGAACATTGTACCACAAACTTCCGGAATTTCAACCTGTTTTTACTGCGCCTTGACCTCAATCACGCGCACTTGCGAAAGATCATAGTCCGTCTGCGAGGTCACAACGTCGGAAATGAGTGCCACATCCGCCGTCGACAAGCCCTCGGCAGGTGCGGAAACCGCGACGCTGACTGTGTCGTCCGCCATGTAGGTCACGCAATCGGAAAAGCCCTTGGCAATGATCAGGCTTTCAATCTGCGCCTCGCTGAGCGCGGTGCCGACAATCCGGTTCAGCGTCTGCGAGGCGGTGTCGCCGACAGCGGTTCCCTCGTCATAGGCAATCGTCTGCTCGAGAAGCTCGACCGCGCTGTCGCGCGAGGACTGCCGGCTGAGCCGGACCTGCGCAAAATAGTCGTCGGTCGAAATCTCCTCCAGAGAAACCGGTTCTGCCGCATCGTTCAGCTGCAGGCTTGTTTCCCCCATCACCTGCTCGGCGTTCAGCGTGTCCGTCAGATCTGGCGTCTTCTGCCGGTTGTTGTACGACCAGTTGAGATAGACGCCCGCACAGATGAACAGCAGTACCGTTGCAATCACCGCGTTACGTTTCCAGATTTTCATATTCCATCCTCCTAGCTCTGCTTCATTTTGATGACACTGATTTTATCGCTCCCAAGCCCCGTGAGGGCGGAAACTGCCTGCACAATGCGCAGCCGGACCACTGCGCTGTCTGCTCCGTCGCAGACCACGACGGCGCCCGCGTAGGACGCCTTCTTCGTTTTCGTGACGACGGGCGTTTTCTGCGCGCTCTGATTGGCGGAAAAGACGGTGGTTTCCTCGCTTGTCTCGCCGGACCGGCGCACATCGGTCTGGTAAAATGTCTCGTCGCTGCCGGTGGTTGTCAGCAGCAGCTCCA
>ERZ779850.1624-NODE-1624-length-21539-cov-5.933904_pt1 | contig 21539 bp, 23 predicted proteins | sample MGYA00511249_ERZ779850 | MGnify/ENA primary metagenome ERZ779850 (study PRJEB29588, sample SAMEA2162475) | human gut metagenome | biome: human gut; feature: human-associated habitat; material: faeces | place: Denmark | collected 2008/2010 ...
AACGAGCAAAGGCCTTGTTTGCTGCGACAAAGCAGTTTCTGGGATAATTCTTATAAGAAAGCTGCGGGAAGTGCACTAAAGAAGGTAATACGATATGTCACAATAATAGGTTATCCATTTGTCTGCAGTTTTGCTGGTGATGACATTATTGAGCTGGATTCTACAACAGATGAAATCAAGATGCCACCCTTTCGGATGGCATCTTTTTTATCACCTTTAATCAGCGCAAGCCGGTTTAATCTTTTAGCTCAAACTCGAAAGAGAGCGCATCACCAAGTCGATGTCTTTGTTTTCAAGTTCCTGAATGATGTGCAGATAGGTTTTTTGCGTAGTGGTCATACTCGAATGTCCAAGACGGCGGGCAACGCTCGCAATGGAAACGCCCGTAAATAACAGCAAAGAGGCGTGTGTATGTCGTAATCCGTGGACAGAGATGATAGGGATGTTACAGGCTTTGCAATGCCTGCCGAGAATGTCGTTCACCGTCGAATTGTAGACAGTGGAGTTGACAAAGATGGGCTTATCTTCGGGAAGGTGCTTTACCAATTCAGAAAATTGAATGACAGTTTGCCAGTCAATTTGAATTTTCCGCACAGACGACTTGTTCTTCGTAGGCTGGAAGCCGCCCTTTCCCTTGTAGTCCCAAGTCTTGCTTATGGACAGTGTTTGATGGGCAAAGTCGAAGTCTTTGGGGGTAAGAGCCAGTGCTTCAGAAAAGCGCATCCCCGTCTTTGCTACCAACAGGATAAAATAGTCCCAATTCACCTTATCCTTCAGGTCAAGCGAGATCAGCAGCGTGTGTAGCTCAAATTGATTGAGATACTTGATTTTCTTAGCAACCGGTGGCTTCCCCTTGATGATTGCCTTGCGAGTAGGATCTCTTTCAATCAAGCCCTCATCAACAGCATCAAGAATTGCTCCCTTGAGCTGGTGGTGAAAATCCATCGTGGTTTGGCGCTCGTGGAACTCAGCATAATCGTTCAACAGCTGCTGATAAGCTATCCGGTTCATATCACATACTCTCAGGTTCGGGACGAGCTTAACGAGCCATTTCTGCGTCATTAGGTACTTATCCATCGTCACCTTTCTGATTGCGCCCTTCTTATACACCGTAATCCATTTCGCATAATATTCACAGAACAAGTCTGTTCGTTTGGTTTCTGTTAGCATCAGAAGTCCTCCATTTCATTAAAAATGGCTTACGCTGATGAAGGGTGATAAGGTTGTCAAGCTGGCTGAAGAAAGCACCTATTTGCTGCTGTTCAGCGTATTGAGGAACCATAACGGTCTTTGCTAACAGTTCATCTTTAGTAATGCCTTTAATCGATGTTCCTTGTACTGCATTCAACTCGGATTGCAGCTTTTTATAGCAAGCATATACCGTGAAAAGTGGCTCTGCATTGAGCTTGCTCAGCGATAGAAAATCTTGGCTGGTAGCATAGGAATACGGCATAAATGCGAGCTTTCCAACACCTACACGGGTAATAATTGCTATTGAGTTTTTAGGTACAAGTTGAGTTGCAGAATTGTTTAATCCATACTGAGTTATACGCTTCCTCGGTACAACGCCGAACAACCTTCCATCAACTACATCAGAGGACTGTATCCACGGAATATCACCATCCCAATATGCCTCATTTAATGTCGAAGGAGTACCGCCACCATAGGTCTTTTCAGCTAATTCCGATACCTTACGCTGTTCCCAAGAAAAAGCAAGAGAGCCAAGGAAACACCTTGGCTCTCTTGTTAAGACCGCATATTTTTTCATTTTTCGGCTTGCTTTAGCGTTGATGGCACTCATTACGGCATATCAACCTCAAATCCACCGGTAAGAATGAACTGCCGCAAAAGCTGATCCGTTTTCATATTGACCTTGGGCGGAATCAACTTGGTTTGTTCATATGCTTCAAAGAACGCTTTTGCTTTGGACTTATCGACGCTCTTTTTCAGCTCGTCAAACCTGCCAAACTCATTGATAGTCGCTTCATTCAGGTTAAGCCCCATCATATTCCTGAGTTTATCCTCATCAAGACCGAAGATGGTTGCAAAACGGTGAATTTGGTCATCTTTTGCTCTAAACTGATACTCCGTGATGTAGTCACGAAGCGTTTTTCCGTCCTCGGCAATGACATCGCCTCGCTCAATGTCGTGCAGAAAGATATTTGCGTATTTCTGCTCCTCTTGCGTTAGGGCAGCAAAAGTCTTGTGTAGTTCTGCCTTTGCTTGCTCAATAGATTCCTCGGAAGAACCTTCCTGTCGAATCAATTTGAGGTACTTATCGAAACGACTGTTCATATAATCGGCATCAATAACCCCTGTGTCAATTTCAGTCAGGTATCCAACAAGATCGTATGGTATATCTATGTCTTGTGATCCGGGATCATCGGGAGAAGCAGCGGAAAGTTCTTTATAACGCTGTGCCAAAATCAAAAATGCGTTCTCATCGAACTCCATTGTAATTTCAATCGAATTACCGCTTTCCTCGTCCTTGAATGAGTAGGTGTGTTTGTCCCACCTAAATCCTTGGATTTTAGCAGCTTCAAGGTATCCGTTGAAATCTCTAAACAGCGAGGCGAACTTAGCTCTTACGGTTCCGTCCGCAGGCAGCTTTTCAAAGTCAGGGATACCAGCATTCTTGAACAAATAGGCAATATCATCAAACACAGCGTTGAGCTTTCCGAGGTTGTAAGACAGTTTTTCAACGAACAGACCTATCGGTCTATCGCCGGAATAGAGCTTAACAGCTTTGCTCACATTCTGCTCCATCGTATGCGGCTTGCGATAATATCTGATGATGCCAAAAGGCTTATCGGGTCCGAAAAGTCTGTTGGTTCTGGAAAATGCCTGAATGATGTTCTCATACTCCAGTATTTTGTCCATATACAGCGTGTTGACCCACTTAGAGTCAAAGCCGGTAAGCATCTGATCCACTACAATCAGGAGGTCGAGCTGCTTCTCAGGCTCTCTTTCGACCCGCTTATATTGCTCTTTGTGGGCAAGGCGTAGAGAAAGGTCTTTTTTGAAGCGAGCGTGTGTAGCAATCGAAAAATCCTGACCAAACATCGTATTATAGTCAGTAAGGATTTCGATTAAGCCTTGCTCTTTATAGAAGGCAATCGGCTGCCCCCTGTATTCTTTGTAATCCCCATCTTCATTGCTGATATTGGGGTCAAAAAGGCAACTGATCCTTAGCTCCGGCATTGCAGCCTTCAACAGTCGATAGTAGTCTATTGCTTCGGGGATGCTGCTCGTTGCAAAGATTGCGTGGAATTTCCCGTTATGGCTCAAAGTAAGCCAGTTTTCTTGAATATCCTCAACCACCTTGCTTTGATGCTCCGAGGAAAGGTACTGAGTCTTTGGAAGATAATCTTCAATGCCCTTGACCCATTTACCGTCATCGCCTAAGAAACCAGCCATCTTGACGGTGGATGAGTCCATATACTCATAGAATATTTTTGCCTTTTTCGGATCGCTGATTGCTTCTTCTTCGGTTGCCGCTTTTGCTTTTTCCAAAGCAACCACCTTGCGGACATCCTTGTCACGGAATGTCAGGACTTTATAAGGATCAAATCCAAGCACATTCTTATCCCTGATACCATCAGCAATGCTATATCTGTGGAGTTCATTGCCAAAAACATCTGTTTGGGCATTGTTTTTCTTTGCATTCTCCTCAAACACCGGTGTGCCGGTAAAGCCAAAGAAGATGGCATTGGGGAATGTTTCCTTGATGATGGATAGCATATCTCCAAAAGTTGAACGATGAGCTTCGTCAACAATAAAAACAAGCCGTTTACCGTTGATTATTTCAATGTCGCTTGCATTAAGTCCTCCATCCTCATCTCGGATATTGCTCATCTTCTGAATAGAGGTAACAATTAGGGTATCTGCCGTTGCGTTGCTTTTCAGCTTAGTCAAAAGGACATATGTGTTCTCTGTTGCCTGCACGGTTTCATTCTCGTCCGCAAATGCCCGATATTCCTTGAGCGACTGCGTTCCTAACTCAATACGGTCGGTAAGGAAAATAACCTTATCAGCATCATTGGAGTTTGCAATCAACTGAGCTGACTTAAAACTCGTCATCGTTTTGCCCGAACCTGTGGTATGCCAAATGTATCCGCCACGCTGCTTCCCGCTATCCCATTTTGTCTTAGATACCACATCGGAGATAGCACTGGCTGCGTAGTACTGATAGCTTCTCATCACCTTCAGAACACCGTCAGCATTATCGGCAACAGTATAGAACCCGATGAGCTGGTGCGCCATAGGAATGGACAGAAGAGAGGAGGCGATCGCTTTCCAATCATTGATCGGTTCGTTGTTAAAATCTGCCCAATGGAAATAGTAATCCGTGTTGAATTTCCCATCGGGACCGGGGTTAGCAAAATAGCGGGTTTCTTCAGGGTTCATTGCAACAAAAACCTGAACGAGAGAGAACAGTCCTGTAAAAACGCCCTCATATGAGTATTTCTCAATCTGATTATACGCTTGACTGACAGGGACACCGCTGCGCTTCAGCTCGATATGTATGACCGGCATACCATTGATGAGCAGCATCAAATCGCCACGGCGGTCATTCAGCATTTTTGACTTGCTCGGAAAAACCGGTTGCTGTGCGATTTGATACCGGCTCTGTCCGGCGGCGATTTCTCTGCGATCATATATTTTCAAGCTGATTTCCGTGCCACAATGGAGCTTATCATCAGGGTTGTCACGCTTGATAGATACAGTTTTCCCGTTGATAAGGCCGTTGAGCTTCAACGGGGTTCTGAGTTCCGTGATCTGCTCGATGATCTGCTGCATTTCCCCATCCGTAAGAGGATAGTTATTCAAGCGGTCAATTCCACGGTTGTTGTCATACAGAATCTTTGCCCAATTTCGGATGAGGTCTTGCTCGGTCGGGTTCTTGATAACTTCTTTTTCCCAACCTTTATCCGCTAAGACTTTAATCAGGGCTTCCTCAAAGTCTGCCTCTTTTTGGAATGTCATACGATTTCCTCCTCTCTGCGGTGAAAGCAGCCTTTCACGCTAAGGTTTATTTAAGGGTGCAAGCGCAAATGCTTACGCTGATGAAGGGTGATAAGGTTGTCAAGCTGGCGAAAATATTGTCCAATCAGCTTTTGCTCATCGAGTGACGGAAGTGAAACAGCTATTTCCATAACCTTGTTCTTGGAAATGTTGTATCGAGAGATGCCCTGTGCCAACAAAATAATTTTCTCTCTTGCAGACTCCGAGCGTAGCATATACGCAAGATAGTAGCTATCTATTTTTTCTGTAGGACGAAAGCCAAAACAAAAGCTGTTGAGATAGATTTTTCCCCGCTTTTCAAGCAAAACCGAGGACATTCCCACTTCTTCCGGCGTTTCGGACGAAGTGGTAAAGAACACATCCCCAACCTCAACTTCGTTTTGTTTAGGATCGATTTCTATCGGTTCAGTCATTTCGGGATTACTGATCGGATTGGAGAAAACATTCATATAGGTTACAAATCGAGCCTGTCCGTGACCAAAATCCGCTTTCGTTTTTCCTGACAATCCTGTGTATGTTTCTCCTACATCTCCGAGCTTACGCTGTTCCCAAGAATATGCTGATTACAGCCTTTCACGCACCATCATCAGGGCATAACCCAGCAGATTTTGCCCCCGCCATTTTGCCCGGTCAAGTCTGCTTGGATCACGCATGGATAAACCAATGCCCCAAATCCGATCATTTACAGCACACTCAGCAAGAAATGCCTTTCCAGTATCTTTCAGTCTCTCCCTTAGATCAGGGTTCTGCGTAAACTTTGCGAAAAGCCCCTCATAGACGACAATTTGTCGAATACCGTTCCATAGGCTCTCATCATAGCCGGATACAAGCCGTCCAAGAGCCTTTATCTCGGCAGCATTATCCGTAGCAAGAATCTGTGTGGCAACCTTTTCATCGCCAAAGGAAAGTGCCTTGCGGTACATCATATACTGCTCCATTGAGGAAAAGGTGATACCATTGTGCGTAAATGTGGAAGGATACCAGTTGCTAAGGTATCCATTCTCTTCGTTATTGTTGTGAAAACAGATAACAGTCATCACACTTCTCCTACTTTTTTTACTGCCAAATCAAGTTCCAAGTCATGGAGCCCAGCGTAGGCTTTTTTCAAAAAGGACACAGGAATCTTCTTGACCAGTTCCGAACTAGACAAGCCGTAAAACCACTGATAATAGGCGTAAAACTCTCCAATCCAAGCTGGCATAAACCCGCCCATCGCCTTGCCTTCTTTAAGACAATAGCTTTCTGTTTCGGTGAAATAAGTCCAAAGCTCCTTCGCATCCATTGTATTGACATACGCTTTTGCCTCGTCAATACTCTTTCTCGTTTTGCTTGCCATATAGGTGTTAATGAACTCCTCAGTATCTTTGTCGGGATACTGCTGTGCAACAAGGTCAAAGAGCTTGCCCTGGTTTTCTACAACATCGTCTAAGTATGCCTCTGCATACGCTCGCACTATCATCACCTCTCAAATAAAGTGCTGAACACCTTTGTGACCTTGTTTGCGTCGGAATCAACAAGTTCACGCATATTGTTTCTTGCAGACACATCTCTCTGGTTGTATCTGTCGTTAAACTCTGCATAAGGGACAACAAGTAGCTCGTCGCTTTTTTCTCTCAGATTCGCATAGGCTGCTTTGGATTTGATGCAGTACTGGAGACCTAACCCGCCCAACGAGAGCAGCTCTTCAAGAATATCAATATCGATATTGTCCCGAACAAATTCTTTCGCAATATAGAAGTAAGAAGCGTTAGCTCTCCAGCCACGAATGACATCGTAATCGCTTGTGTCAATGCCATACTTCTCGATGAACTTCTCTGCGAGCATACGGTATCGCTTGGAATCAGCGGCGTCCCTGTGCTTCATCAGCTCAGCAAGCCACACAAGGACATCTCTCTGTTGAAAATCCAGTATCTTCAGCCCATCGGTTTCAAGCTCATACTTATGAACCCAGCCGTTTGCATCATTGGGACGGCAGACCGCCCACTCTTTTGCAAGTTCAATACTCTCGGTCAGATAAAAGCCCTTTCCATAGTCGTGCTTTTCATCACCGCCGCCGTATTGGGGAACGACGATTTTGTCGGGAGTACCGTGATATAAAGTTATGATTCCCATTTTCTCGGTCCTCCTTAAACGAACATCTTCTCAAGCATAGATTTCTTGATATTTTGGAGCTTTTCCAACTCACGCTGATGAAGGGTGATAAGGTTGTCAAGCTGGCGAAAATATTGTCCAATCAGCTTTTGCTCATCGAGTGACGGAAGTGAAACAGCTATTTCCATAACCTTGTTCTTGGAAATGTTGTATCGAGAGATGCCCTGTGCCAACAAAATAATTTTCTCTCTTGCAGACTCCGAGCGTAGCATATACGCAAGATAGTAGCTATCTATTTTTTCTGTAGGACGAAAGCCAAAACAAAAGCTGTTGAGATAGATTTTTCCCCGCTTTTCAAGCAAAACCGAGGACATTCCCACTTCTTCCGGCGTTTCGGACGAAGTGGTAAAGAACACATCCCCAACCTCAACTTCGTTTTGTTTAGGATCGATTTCTATCGGTTCAGTCATTTCGGGATTACTGATCGGATTGGAGAAAACATTCATATAGGTTACAAATCGAGCCTGTCCGTGACCAAAATCCGCTTTCGTTTTTCCTGACAATCCTGTGTATGTTTCTCCTACATCTCCGAGCTTACGCTGTTCCCAAGCGTCAGTAAATCCCTTGAAGCGAATTTCGGGGTAACTGCAGCCATTTTGCGGGAACATCTTTTCGAGCATTGACTTTTTCACATTCGTCAACTTTTCAAACTTACGCTGATGAAGGGTGATAAGGTTGTCAAGGGTATCAAACAGCTTTCCGATTTTGCGCTGTTCCTCAAGCGAAGGAAGAGATACTTCTCCCATACAGAGCTTGTCATAATAGAAGTACAGACGAACGCCACCCTCTTGCAACTGCATAATCAACTTTTGAAAATCAGGTGATTTGAACCAGTGCCATAAGAGCCTATCGTCAACATCTTCGGAGGTCTTGAAAACCTCATATAGAGAGCTAACTATCACATTTTTCCCGACATTTTGGTATCCGATTGAACCAACATTTATTCTTGCCGGGTTATATGCAAATGAGTTCGGAGAAACGATATAATACATCCTTTTATCTGCTTCTCGCATCGTCCCACCATTCTCGAACTTCTCATCTTGTGGTACAAACCCGTGTTCGTTGGTAATTGAATAGCTCTCTAATGGAAGGTTGTCCTTATTCTTTTCGCCAGCGGGAAAAGTAATATCTGAGAACTTACGCTGTTCCCAAGCGTCCGAGAAACCTTTGAAGCGAATTGCGGGAGCATCTGGTTTTTTCGTCATTCTGCACTACCTCCCAGCAATTTCTTCAACTCACCAAGTCCCAGCATATCAAACTCGTTACCCTCAAGGTCGTCGATCATTCCCGAAAGTGTAGCTTCGGTTTCGCTGATCTGCTGTTCAACCTCAAAGAAAGTTGTCGCATACTTGTTCTGTAGGGCTTGAATTTTGCTTACCAAACTGTCGATTACGGTATCAGGCAGCTTGTGGATGCTCTCAATAAGAGGAGCGATCCACTTCTTTTTAAGCAAATCCAAAGCCTGTTCGTCACTCAGGTTTTCAATCGTATCCTTTGTTTTTGCCTGCAACGCAACACTCTTTGCCTTGATTTGCGCTTTGATTTCTTTCTCGCTCTTGACCAAAGACTCAACCTTTTCTAAGAGTGTACAGAGCGCAACGCTTTCAGGAGAACGGTCTTTCTTCAGTTCTTTGATCTTTTTGGATACTTCTTTCGGAACGAAAGCATCGCCTTCATCGGTGAGAACATCGTTGCAGCTCTCTTTATCCTCCTCTGTCATTTCATCAAGGATGGACTCATATTCAGACGGGATTTCCGCCAAACGGCTTTCCAAACCGTGGAGCTCATCCGTTTCTGCGGAGAGCAAAGTCGCCTGTACCAAGTCAAACGGGATAATGTGACCTACCCAGCCTTCTTGCACCTCCTGATCTTTGCCATCCTTTTTCTTGATGACAAGGTTCGGATCGACTTCCTTTGTCGCAGAAAAGCCCTCGGTCTGCAAGACCTCAAGATCAATAGAAATCCCAGTCCAATCGTCGTCAAGGAGTTGGAACGCCGCATATTTGTCGATAAGTGGAATTTCCTTCAATCGCTCGAAAATATCAGCACTTAGAACGGTTTCAGCCTTAGAGATTTCAATGCTTTCCATCCGGTCGATAAGTTCTTCTTTCAGGAACGCCGGGAAAGTAGAAAAGGCGGCATTAAAAGCATCCTCAAATCCGACCACATCGGGGTGGCTCTTGATGGCACTCTTAATGTCATCGACAGACACATTCACATAGGGGATGCCACTCTCTGTAAACAGAGCCTTTTTCAGTGCCGGGAACGCCGTCCAAAATTCGCCCAGCTCTTCAATTTCTGTCATCGGGATACCGCCAAACATAGACGCATAGACATCCCAATGCTCGGCTGCTTCAGATGAGTCCACATAGCGAGGAATGTTCAGGTTATAATCATTGCTGCGAATTTCTTCACGACTTACAACTCGTGAAAACTTCGGGACGCTTTCACGCTTGATAAAGGTGTCTGCTATGCGTTTAATGTCAGACGCACGGAGCTTGTTATTTTTACCCTCTTTGATAAATCCTTTGGATGCGTCGATGATAAGAACATCGGTGTTCTCACGCTTTTGGCGCAGCACCATAATAATGGTGGGGATCCCTGTCCCGAAGAAGATATTTGCAGGCAGCCCGATAATGGCGTCGATATGGTTATTCTCAATCAGGTTTTTTCTGATTTCACCTTCCTCACCGCCACGGAACAGTACGCCGTGGGGAAGAACAATTGTCATAATGCCGTCCGGTTTGATATGGAACAGGTCGTGAAGTAGGAAAGCATAGTCGGCTTTTCCTTTGGGAGCAAGTCCAAAACGAGCATAACGAGGATCTCCCTCTTTATTAGACGGATCCCAAGCCTGCGAATACGGCGGATTGGACACGACCGCATCCACATAGAGAGGGTTATAGGTATTGACCGGATCATTTTCATCAAAGTACGGCCAATCCTCCTCGAGAGTATCGCCGTTACGAGTGATAATGTTAGCGGGATCAATGCCTCTCATAACCAAATTCATTCGGGTCAGGTTATAAGTGTTCTCTTTCAACTCCTGAGCGTAATACTGAATATTGTTGTCGTCGCTCATATACTTCGCAACGCTTTGACCAATATTGATAAGCAGTGAGCCCGAACCGCTTGTCGGGTCGTAGATTTTGATTTCACTTTTACCCTTCAAATGACTCGCAACGATCTCGGACATCAGAAGCGATACCTCGTGCGGGGTGTAGAACTCGCCAGCTTTCTTTCCAGCATTTGCTGCAAAGTTACTGATAAGATATTCGTAGATGAAACCGAGAACATCGTAGTCCTGCTTGCCATCCATAGGAATATCTTTTATCAGCGTCAGCAGCCCACTAATTGCTTTCGTTTGTGAACCGGAGCTATCGCCAAGTTTGGAAAGGCCTGTTTGCAGGGTATCAAATACTTTTTCAAATACCCTTTTATGCGAATTAGAAATTAGTCGGCTAAATGCAGAAAGAGCATCACGGACATTTGAAACATCAAAGTCCTTACCCATCGTGAGCCAAGTGGAGAAAAGATCCTTATAGGCAATAAAGTAGCCTATGTTTTTTTGGATCCATTCAACTGTTTCGGCATCTTCCTCCGATACGGTTTTCAGGAGTTCATTATCATAGTCGTTCTCCTTCAAGAACTTAACTTCCTTATCGGAAAGATACTTGTAAAAAATAAAGCCTAGTATGTAATCCTTATATTCATTTGCTTCAATTTTGGAACGCATTTGATTTGCGGAAGCCCATATTTTCTGAGCAAGTTGTTGCTTATTCATTCTGTGACCCCATCCTTTTTCTTTTTCTAAGGGCAACATACTACCCCCTATTATGATACACACAACTAGTGTCCCATAAAACGGACTTACTTTTCGTCAGAAACAAACTCCATAATATCGTCAGTTGTACAATTCAAAGCGGAGCAGATTTTTCCCAACACTTCAGTGCTGATATTTTCATCACGACTAAGCTTATTCATTGCGTATTTTGTGAGCCCTGCAGCTTCCTGCAAATCTCTTTTCTTCATATCTCGATCAAGCAGAATGTGCCAGAGTTTTTTATAGCTTACAGCCATCATATCATTCCTTTCTCTCGGTCCGCGAGTAAGTACTAAAATACATTTTATATTATAGCATATAATCCCGGAATAGCAACTATAAATCCCGAAATATCAAACTTAATTCCTATATTTCACACCTGTGTAAGCTCGACTGTAACCGAATAGCTTGGGAACAGCGTAAGTTAGAAGATTACCTTACTGTTTCCGCCGAAAAGAACACTGGCAACATATATGGTAGGTCTGATGTTTTGTCCGTTTCAGGCGACTATGGAATAGTTAATCAGATTGAGTTTCAAGGTCGTTCTTTCGCTGGTGCATCAGTATCAAATTACGGTGTCGTTCAGACGGGTGATGTAGTATATACAAAGTCGCCTCTTAACTCTAATCCGTATGGAATAATCAAGACAAACAAAGGAAAACCAGGCATTGTTTCAACTTTGTATGCCGTTTATCATCCGAAGGAAAATGCTTTTTCGGACTTCATTCAAGTGTATTTTGAGCAGCACGCACGAATGAATAACTATATGCATCCATTGGTCAATAAGGGTGCAAAGAATGATATGAAAGTATCCGCTGAGAACGCCTTGAAAGGTCCGGTATGTTTTCCTTCCCGCATTGAGCAGGAAAGTATTTCAGCGTTCTTTTCAGTCCTCGACAACCTTATCACCCTTCATCAACGACAGCCATTTTTGCATTCACCTCCGGATATTTCTCTGATTGTCCAACTGACACCCCCTTTTTATACATTCTCTTGGGAACAGCGTAAGCTATCCGAAATTACAGATAAAGTCACGGAGAAAAATGCCGGACTACAATATGTAGAAACATTTACAAACTCTGCTGAGTTCGGAATTATAAGTCAAAGAGATTTCTTTGACCACGATATAGCAAAGCTGGGCAGCTTGGATGGGTACTACATTGTAAAAAACGAGGACTTTGTTTATAACCCTCGTATCTCTACTTCCGCACCAGTTGGACCGATAAACCGCAATAAACTTGGAAGAACGGGCGTAATGTCACCGTTATATACCGTCTTTCGCCCGCACGATATTGACACGACTTATTTGGAGTACTTTTTCAAGTGCGGCTATTGGCATTCTTTTATGAATTTCAATGGTGATTCCGGCGCAAGGTCTGACAGGTTCTCGATTAGAGACAATGTGTTTTTTCAAATGCCTATACCTATACCAGATATAGATGAGCAGAGAAAAATTGGCGAGCTACTAACTTGCCTTGACAACCTTATCACCCTTCATCAGCGACAGACAATTGTATATGCGGTAATTCGCAGTATACGAAAAGTAATTTTAGCCGAAAGACAGTATTTTGCTCCACCGATGGTACGAAAATCCCCCTGATCACTCTCTGCGAATAGTTTGCTATACTGTTCTAAAAGCATTAATGCGATTGTAATGCGAGCATCGGGAAAGGGCGACGTTTTATGGAGAAGAATTGCACCATAATGTCCATTGTTTTTTGAAATATCTCACTAATTTGTTTATGGCATTTTGAAACACATATTTGATTTCGATCGATCAAAAATGCCATCAGCCAAAAAGTATGCTTTTTGGTATACATAGAGCCAGCCCATCAGGACAGACCTTGTATAGTTCAGCAGAACAACCGCAAGAAAAAAGACGAGCAGATTGCTGCTCGTCTTTTTGCATTTACTTTTTTGTGGCTTTGAAACTCAAGCCTCCTGGTAGAGTTCCAGAATGGCGCCATCTTTCCAGACAAATGCCAGCCGATCGCCCTTGTCATTGGCTGCCATCGGGCCGCAGATGACGCTGTCGGCATCGGCAATGTACTTCTCCAGGTCGTCCACCTTATAGGCAACATGCGGGTTGCAGTGGATCTCCTCAGGGAAAGGTGTGCCCTCCTCAAACTTCAGGTACTCGATCTTATAGTCATAGTCGTCAACATTGCTAACCCAGAACTTTGCACCTTCATTGTAAGTCATGTTGGGCTTGCGGTTCGTGATAGGAATACCGATGTGCATATAGGTAGCGGACATAACGAGTCTCCTCCTTTTATTTGCAGGACATACCTGCTATATTACTTATTGACGTACTTGGCCTCATACCAGCCCCGGAAAGTGATCGTCAGCCAGCCAAAGACCAGACCGATCAGGGCATAGATCCCCTCGCTGATGAAGGCATTGCCGAAGGTAGCACCGGGGATATAGCTCATGATACCGAAAAACACACCCGCGCCGACGAACACGGCAGGAACAAAATTGATCATCTCTGGGGCAATATCGAGATACAGGATGATAGGAACCAGTACCAGCAGCACCAGGGGCATGGCCCAAAAGCCCAGCGCCCCCAACTGGCCGCCACAGAAGATAATGGCGATGGAAGCTACCATGCCGATCACATAGCCAATCATGGCGCGGACACCGTTCTTAACGGTGCAGCCGCCCATGAAGTACACGGCCCAAGCCTGGAAAGAGATCCATCCGCCGCCGGCGAAAAGGGGAACGATACCGGCGCAGATGGCCTGGTCAATAGCCTGGAGGACAGCGGCCTGTAGGCCGATAAATAAAGCGATGGGAAAGTATTTCTTTGCAGTCATGGAAGGATCCCTCTTTTCTTTAAAATAAATCCTTCGCATTGCAATTTATTCAAATGTAGTATATAATCACATTGCTGCGCGAAGGCGGTGATCTTATCCTCGCACGATGAGATCACATTGACGTATTCCGCAGTTTCCGGGAGGGCCCTTCTTTTGAAGGGCCCTCTTCTATTTTATTTGCCTATGCGTTCTGATTTTTAACTTCCTGATAGACCTCATAGGCCTGTTTGGCGGTATAGCCCTCATGGACAACTTTGCCAATGGCCTGAGCCATACCCGCGGGACAGTCGGACTGGAAGATATTCCGGCCCATGTCTACGCCGTGAGCTCCCTGATCAATGGCCTGATAGGCCATCTCCAGTGCATCCAACTCCGGCAGCTTCTTGCCGCCGGCAATGACGATGGGCACCGGGCAGGCAGCGGCTACCCGCTCAAAGCCCTCGCAGAAGTAGCTCTTGACCACGTTAGCCCCGTTTTCCGCCAGCACGCGGGTGGCCAACTGGAAGAACTTCTCCGTCCGCTCCATCTGTTTGCCTACGGCCACCACTCCCAAGGTGGGAATGCCGTAGCGGGTACCGGCATCAGCGGTGCGGCACAGCAACTCCAGCGAACGGGACTCGCCGGGAGTGCCAATAAAGGTTTGAACCGCCATGCAGTCGGCATTCATTCGGAGGGCGTTCTCAATATCGCAGGCGATTCCACCGCCGTTGGACATATCGTCGAACAGAACAGTCGTATCGTAGGTCACTCGGACGCACTTGGCTACCTGCGCGGAGGGAGAGATGCAGGAGCGGATCATGCCCTTAGTCCCCATCAGCACATTGACATGAGGGATCAGGGGCGGGATGACAAGGTCGATACGCTCAAGCCCCGCCGTAGGACCCATTATGTAGCCGTGATCAAAGGCCAGCATGACCGTGTTGCCTGACTTGGGATCAAACAGCCGCGCCATACGGTTTTTCATTCCCCAGTCACAGTTGGAGGCGCCTTTTACATAGAAGCCCTCCTGTACAGCAGGCACATCCAAATGATAATCGTGTGCTGCCTTATTTCCGACATTATCGGCCATGGCTTACTCCTTGCTGAACGCGGGCGTGTGGCAGGGTGTATTCCACAGGCGGGTGATCTCCTCATCCCACTTGGCAATATTCATCTGGAAACCGCCGGCTTCCTGCACGGTGAGGATCTCACCGACCATGCTCCCGACGACCTCAATGTCCTTGGCTTTCAAGAATTCCACAGTATCTTTGAACAGCACCAGCATCTCCATCATGGTAGTCGCGCCGCAGCCGTTGATCATAACGAAAGCCTTATCGCCAGCCTTCAACTCCAGATTTTTGCACAGAGCCTCAGCCACCAGGGCCACCGTCTCCTTAGAGGACGACATAGGCACTCGGATGCCGCCACCCTCGCCATGCTGACCGGCACCGATCTCCATCAGATCTGTCTCGCCCAGATCACCGAAGGACATTCCGTTCTGGGGGTGCGTGGCATCGGTGGACTTAACGGTGATGGACGCCATGTTGTCGGCATAGCGCTGAGCAAGGTCAGCCACCTCATCCAGGCTCTTTCCTTCTCGGGCTGCGGCTGCGGCAATGTGGTAGAGAGCCACCGCACCGGCCAGACCGCGCTTGTTATCCTCGCCGTTGGGATCGTACTGGATTTCCTCGCCGGTAACTACCTGACGGACATTCAGGCCAGCCTTCTGAGCCAGCTTCATCGCCTGCTTGCCAGCCAGCTGGTCACCGGCATAGTTTAAGGTCAGCAGCAGCACGCCGTGCCCCTTATCCGCCAGCTTCATGGCGTCAAACACCAGCTTGCCGTTGGGGGCAGCGAAGATATCGCCGACAGCCTGGACATCCAGCATACCTTTGCCCACAAAGCCAGCCTGAGCGGGTTCGTGGCCGGAGCCGCCATAGGCCACGATCGTCACACGGTCGGCGTCGGCCAGATCCTTGCTGATGACCAGATGACCGTCCACATCAAGAATGTCGGGGTAGGCCAGACCCAGGCCAACCAGTTCCTCATCGGTAATCGTTTCGGGGGCATTGATAAACTTCTTCATGTTCATGTAAAATACCTCTCATTTCAGATCAGTTGTTTGTACTCAGAACTGCGCCAGCCCGCGGAAAAAATACGCCATTGAAGTTGCGCCCGCGTCCGGCGTTCCAATGGTCTGTGTGCCATAACTTTTCGCCCGTCCAAACTTGGACACGAACTGTTTACTGGCTTCGGCACCTCGGGTCGCTGCCTCAGCTGCTGCGGCAAACAACTCCTGCTCGTCATTTCCTGTGTATGCCGCGATTGCCTCGCTGGCGGGGATCAGGGCATCCATCATGGTCTTGTCGCCCACCTGGGCACCCGACATCTCATTCAGCGCCTCAAGAGCCCGAGCAAAAATTGCCTGAAGTCCTGCGGTGTCGATCTCGTCTCCGTCGGGGGCATTTTCCTGCATTCCATCCAGCCAAGTATTCCACAGGGGAACGGCGCTGCCTCCATTCAACACCATAACAGCCACAGCCGCATCATCCAGCATGGACTGAATGCCGCCGTCGGATTCGGCCACCGCACCGGCGATCGCACCGGCGATCTTAGTCATGGTCAAGCCGTGGTCGGCATCTCCAAACTTGGAGTCAATTTCCGTCAGTTCCTGCTCTGCAGCCGTCACCGACGCGCAAGCCTGCTGCAGCCGTGCTGCAAATTCTGTTTTCGTCATTTCGCTTCACCTCCTTCCATCGCCCTTGTGTTACATTTGTGAATTTATGATAATGTAGAGCGTAACAGATGTCAATAGCAGAGACAGAATTTCACCATATATACCGAATACAACCTATTAAAAATGTGCAATTTGTCAGAATAACAATGACGCTCGGAATAAATCATATTCCGAGCGTAACATATGTAACTTATTTGTCGAATAATGCCTGCACAAGAGAAGACCGGGCGACAATATGCGTCAGCACATTGGACCGCAGGGCACCGCACAGGGCCTTCTCACTGGTATTTGCCGAACAGACTCCGATGATGTTCGGGCATTTCCGCAGAAGATCAAGCGGGATTTGAATGGCAAAATCCTGATCCGACTGGATGACCGTCCCGTCCTCGTTGAAATAGTAAATGAGCATCCGGCCGCAGGCGTGCTGCTTCTGGAGCAAGTCGCCATAGCGAACGAGTGAGGCAAAGTCAGGGCTGGACGGATAATTGCCGATATTGACGAGGGCGGTATCAATCTGTTCCCACTGCTGTTCGATCTGGTGATAGACCTCCGTTGAGCAGAGCAGGCGTTTCTCCTCTTGGTTGTCCGGCAATGCAGGCAGGTAGAGAAAGTGCGAAGCTGCGCCAAACTGTTGTGCCATCAAGCGGACATTTTCATTGGATTGGTAATTCCGAGCAGGGATATTGGCATTGCCAACCAGCGGGCAAATATCTGTGATGGAGCTGTCTTGCTGAGGATTTGTCTCCAACCATGTCACGAGCTGTCCGATCAAATAGCCCCAGCCAACTCCAAGCCGTTGAGTTCCTATATTCTGAAGCAGTTCGACCGCTCCCTGAGAAAGCGCGCGATTGGTTTCGTCCTCATCTTTCCCATCTTCTATTAAAACGCCGTTTTGAATGGCGCTGTACAAATGTAGCCGCTCCATCAGGCGCTCCGCCCGCGCCCCCGGCTCATGGATCGTAATTTCCACCACACCAAGTTCACGCGCTTCAGAAAGCATCCGGCTGACTAAGGGCCTGGAAACCCCTAATTCCTTTGCAATATCGCTCTGCCGCTGATTTTCCAGATAGTATCTGCGTGCGACATACGCTAATTTCTTTTGCTTTTCCTGACTGAGCATAGCATCGTTCCTCCGTGTGTATGTTACATATGTTACTTTAGCATAACGGGCCGACCTTTGCAAGGGCCAGCACTTATGCATTCAGCAACGAGTATACGCCGGCAATGGATCAAGAAAGTATTGTCATTCCATCTCACACTCGTTATAATAACAAAGCGCCAAAGATACATAATCAAAGAAGGGGAAAAACATGAATAAGACTGAATTGATTGCTGCAATGGCTGAAACGAGTGGCCTTTCCAAGAAGGATTGCGAGGCTGCTCTCGCTGCATTTATCACGACTACTGAGAGCGCTTTGAAGGCTGGCAACAAAGTACAGCTGGTGGGCTTCGGCTCTTTCGAGGTCAAAGAACGTGCTGCCCGTACTGGCAAGAATCCTGCAACAGGTGAGCATATTGATATCCCTGCATCTAAGGCACCTGCGTTCAAAGCAGGAAAGGCTTTCAAAGACGCCATCCAGTAATTTGAAAACCCATAGAGAGGCACTTACGGTATTGATCCGTAAGTGCTTCTTTTTTAGCTAATCTCATAACGCCCCAACGCAACTGTCGTTTAATTGCGGCAAATTCGCCACAAATAAAATGCAGTTTCTGCTTTCTATTGCTGATAATTTGTACGAACCTGTTGTTGGTTACCAAACCTCCTCGTAAGTATTGATATAGATTACTTCACAGGAGGAATGCAAAATGAAAAGTTGCCAGTATAAGAGTTCCGATGAGCTCCCCCTTATCCTCAATGTTCAAGAGGTGTCCAATTTCCTCGGCCTCGGGCTGTCTCAGGTCTATGAGCTTGTGAAGCGCATCGACTTTCCTGCCTTCAAAGTTGGAAGTCGTATCTTCGTGCCGAAAGACAAATTCCTTACCTGGCTAAATGTGCAAACAGAAGAGAAGGACTCTCTCTTCTATACGGAGTGACAAGGATGGACGATAGTAAGATGCCGCGAATCCGGCGCAAAGAAGATCTTCCGGATGTGATGACGATGCCGCTCGTTGCAAAGACCCTCGGATGCAGTCTTACGGTTGCATATAGACTTCTAAAGAGAGATGACTTTCCCCATACGGTAAGTGGTCAAAGGGTCTATATTGACAAAGGAAAATTTCTCTCGTGGCTTGATGCTCAGACGCAAATGGAAAAGAGAGATCATTATGGCTGGTAGGCAAAGAGCGAATGGCGAAGGCAGCATTCGAGAGAGATACCCCGGCTGTTGGGAAGGTCGATATACTGCCGGCTACGATATTCTAACGGGAAAGCGTATTCAAAAGGGCGTTTTTGCTAAGACACGAAAAGAATGCGCAGCGAAGCTGGCACGAGCCATCCAACAGGATACAGGGCCTTATTATCGCAAGGGCAAAGGATATGATTCACAGCCCCTTTCTACATGGATTCGGCTTTGGTTTGATTCCTACACAAAGCCAAATCTTCGCCCCAGCTCAGCAGATGGTTATAGGAGCATGATCGAGAACCACATCATCCCGGTTTTGGGCCATATCCAGCTTTCAAAGCTCAGCTCAATCCAGATTCAGCGCTTCTACAATGATCTGCACACACAGGGCCGCTTAGACAACCATGGAAATCGGAAATATGAGCCATTGTCTGCAAGCACCGTGAAGCACATTCATGCGGTATTGAGCGGCGCTCTGAAACAGGCAGTTAAGGAGCGGATTATTCCCTTCAACCCTTGCGATAACTGCAAAATTCCAAAGCGTGAAAAGAAAGAAATGCACGTCCTGCCGCAGGACAAGATAGGTGCATATCTGGATGAGGCAAAGCGACTTGGGGTCTATGCGCTTTTCTATTTGGAATTGACAAGTGGGCTTCGACGGGGAGAATTACTTGGCCTGGAGTGGGCCGACTTGAATCCGGAAACACGAATGCTGACGGTTAACAAGCAGCTCACTCGTTCTGGGGGAGAGTTGTGCATTTCTGTACCGAAGACTGAGAATTCGATTCGAACAATAGCTCTTCCGGAGAATACTGTTGCTTTGCTCATAGATGAGCACAACAAGCATCCGGATAGTCCCCTCATGTTTTGGTGTCCAAGAACTAATGGTTACTGGAGCCCGGACTCTCTTCGACATTTACACAAACAAATGCTCGCCGCTGCCGGAGTGGATGAAAGCGTTCGCTTTCATGATTTGAGACATACATTTTCGACCTTAGCAATTCAGAGCGGCGTAGATGCAAAAACGGTCGCTGGCATGCTCGGCCACTATAGTGCCGCATTCACACTGGACACTTACACGCATGTGACAGAACAAATGAAGCGAGGCGCGGCTGAAAAGATCGGCGTTTTTATGAACGCAAGTGTCAATGTGCAGGTTAATGTCGTTCACTCACCGAGTGCGGTAGTGCGTGGTGATTATGAATCGGATCTGGCTAACTGCCTAAACCCGTCGAATTCGACGGATTTAGATCCAATATCACAGTAGACATTGAACAAGGAAAAGGGACTCTGAAATCAGCAATTTCAGAGTCCCTTTTTTCGTTGGTCCGAGTAGTGCGACTCGAACGCACGGTCTCCTGGTCCCAAACCAGGCGCGATACCAACTTCGCTATACCCGGATGCATTATATTATTATAACAGGTCAAAATGCGCATGTCCAGTCCTCTATATAGCTTTTTGCATTTTTGCATTTTATGGAATCCTGCGCTCTAAACGCCATTGAGTGCGTCTTGCACAGATTAAATCTGCTATGTTAGAGTCAGGGCTGTTTCGACCTTTTGTAATTGCGCTGGAGTGTACTCTGTATAAAGGGATGCCTATATTGTATTCCCATCTTCATCAAAGAATTCAACGGTAAATGCTTTGCCGTTACCGAGTACATCGACAATGGTTCCTTCAGTTCCTGCTTTGACCCCAGTTTCGGGATCATCATTTTTCAAGGTAACGGTATCGAAAAGCTTCAACATGGTTATTTCCTCACAGTCAAAACGAGTATGCAGGGATCACATATTTGCTCCATGCAGCAGCCTGCTCCATACACTGCTGATAGTCCGTTCGCAGTTCATCCGTCAGAGCATAGACCAGCCGCTTCACAACAACCTTATTCTCTGCAATCGGTCGGAATTTGAGGCTAATAAGGTATTCTTGTCCATCGCTGCACTGTGATAGAGACAGGAGATTTGTACCCGTCTTTCGGATCCAGTTTTCTCCCCAGACGATCTCGCCGCAATGTGGACACTCGAAGGATACAACGTAATCATCGCTCAGAGCATCGCCAATATCGGCATAGGGCTCTTCAAACTCGTAACTCTCAACGATGCCATTTCTATTCTCTACGGTCTCCTTGTACTCGTTCAGTCCCCTTATGAGGTCTAAATGTGTGCAGAGAAGCGCTGTGCTCCTTGCGTCATTTAGAGCATCGTGGGAATCAAACGGAACCTCGCCGACGATCGCCAATGCATTGGCCAATGCGTATTGCTTTGTATCGTGTGTAACTTGATCCACAAAGATGTTCTGTAGATTGAAACACGGGGGCATAAAGCTGGTATCAATATTATGGAGATCCATATTCTTTCGCAAAATACGAAGATCTTCCGTCCCCCAGACCAGGAACACAAAGTCATCGCCACACCAATCGCAGAAAGAATTAAACACCGTATGGAACCCTTTCCCTTTTTGTAAATCCCGATTGGAAAGTTTAGTGATCTCCGCTACCTTGGGGTGAAGCTCTGTATAGTACTGAGGCGCAATCTGTTCATTGAAGGAGTCTACCACTTCAAGAGTCTGATTTAGCTTGATTGCTCCAATCTGAATAATCTCACCTGTCAAGAAAACCGGATCTTTGACCATCTCAGAAAAGGTAAGCGCCTGATTCCACTCCATATCCATGACAATGTACTCCACGGCAATTGCTCCTTCTTTCGTTCGATTGTAATCATCATAGA
>ERZ779850.1655-NODE-1655-length-21202-cov-8.627465_pt1 | contig 21202 bp, 20 predicted proteins | sample MGYA00511249_ERZ779850 | MGnify/ENA primary metagenome ERZ779850 (study PRJEB29588, sample SAMEA2162475) | human gut metagenome | biome: human gut; feature: human-associated habitat; material: faeces | place: Denmark | collected 2008/2010 ...
TATTCGTGCAACTGGTATATGTTGGAATCAGGTGGTATGTAAAGGGATGGCGGGAGGCAAGAGGATATTATTAAAAATCCGATTGTAAACACACAATTTTATGTGCTTAATCACATCTCTTTGCATTTTAATAAAATCCTACAAAATCCTTGAAAACAAAGGATTCATTGTAATGTGTTCGCTTTATCCCTTTATATGATTTCACACTATGTTCCCCTTGCCCTGACTGTTCATAATGGTAAAAGCAAGGGCTGGAAAAACGCATAACGCAATACAACAAAGTGTAGCAATTGGGATATTATGAACGAAGAAATCATCTTTTCATAAGCAGTCAATAAGGCTGAAGGAATTAATCTCTGCCGCCTTATTGACTTTCAGGTGGGCTTCAATTATAATTAAATCAGCTGATTTAAAACAAGCGATTTAGTAAAAGGAGAGATAAAGTATGCCACCAAAAGCCAAATTTACAAAAGCAGAAATTATTGAAGCCGCATTAAATATTGTCAGGGCAGACGGATATGAGGCTTTGACTTCAAGAGCGTTAGGAACATATCTCGGTAGTTCGGCAAGACCCATTTTTACTGTATTTAAAAATATGGAGGAGGTTCAGCAGGATATGATTAAATCTGCTAAAGCTCTGTATAAAGAATATGTCAATAAAGGACTAACAACAGAGCCCCCGTTTAAAGGGGTGGGTACACAATATATTCTCTTCGCTGTTAATGAGCCTAAGCTTTTTCAACTCCTCTTTATGACGGAGCAAAAACAAATTCCTGACTTATCTGGTGTACTTCCGCTGATAGATGAAAGTTATGAGCAAATTCTATTGTCAATTCAAGATGATTACAAAATTTGCAAGGCAGCTGGGAAAAAACTGTATCATCATCTTTGGATATATACACACGGAATTGCAACGCTTTGTGCCACAAAAATGTGCCGATTTACAGACGAAGAAATCAGTACAATGATTACTGAGGTATGTATGAGTATTTTGAAAAAGCTGAAGGAAGGAGAAAATAATGATTAAAGCGAGAAATATAATAAAATCCTACCAAAACGGAGAAAGCCGATTCCAAGTATTAAAGGACATCAGTCTTGATATTGAGGATAATGATTTTGTGGTTATTCTCGGCGCATCTGGTTCTGGCAAGTCAACCTTTTTGAATGTAATTTCAGGTCTTGAACGCCCTGACAGCGGTAAAGTGTTTTATGACGGAAAGGATATTACAGCACTTTCTGATAATGAATTAACTTCATTTCGTAAGGAAAATGTCGGATTTATTTTTCAGCAGTATTATTTGCTACCCAATATGAGCGTTGATAAAAATGTAAAAATGGGTGCTGATTTAGCAAATAATAAAGATTATAAAAACGTCATTAGAGCGGTTGGACTCGGAGAAAAACTACATAAATATCCCAGCGAACTTTCGGGTGGCGAACAGCAAAGAGTATCTATTGCAAGAGCTTTGGCAAAAAGACCGAGAGTATTATTTCTTGACGAACCGACAGGAGCATTAGACGAACAAACAGGACGACAGGTTCTTGATTATATATGTAAACTTCAAAAGGAATATGGTTTTACGATTGTAATGGTAACGCACAATTTGAATATTGCGGAAATGGCAAACACAGTTATAAAAATGAATAGCGGAAAAATATCTGAAATTTACACAAATGAAGCACAAAAGACTGCTTATGAGATAGGGTGGTGATGGTATGCTCGTTGGAATAAAAAATGTTTCAAAACTCATCGGTATTTCCATTATAGCCTGTTGTGCTGTTCTTGTTTGTACAATGTTTCTGAACTTTTATTTTGATATTCGATTAATTGAGAGTGAAATTACATCTGAATTATCAATGTTTTTTTATAATGCTCAGGTTTCTACCGCAAAAGTCGTTTGCCTTGTAAGTGGCGGATGCTTGCTTTTAACTGCGATTGTTATGTTGTTGTTTTATATTAAGCATTATATTGACACGCATAAGAAGGAACTTGGGATATTAAAGGCGTTGGGATATTCAAATATCAAAATTGCAAAAAGCTTTTGGGTATTCGGAATTAGTATATTTATTGGAACTGTAACCGGATATGCAGGAGCATTTCTTATAATGCCGTGGTTTTACGCTCTACAAAATGAAGATAAAATGCTTCCTGAGATAACTATCAATTTTCATCCAAGCATTTTATTTTATTTTGTGGTATTGCCGACTGTGTGTTTTTCGGCACTTTCAGTTTATTATGTCTGGTACAAATTCAAAAAACCTGTGTTGCTGCTTTTGAAAGATAATATGCAAACTGCTTCTAAAACACCAAATCATAGAATCGAAAAAAGCAGTGAATTGTCGTTTGTAGAGTATTTGAAAAGGAATACCTTGAAATCTAAAAAGGCACTTGTATTCTTCATTATTTTTGCTTCGTTTTGCTTTTCAGCTATGACACAAATGTCGTTTAGTATGAAAGATTTATCAAGTGAAATGATGGGTGTGATGATGTTGGTCATCGGACTTGTATTAGCGTTTACAACTCTGTTTCTTGCTATAACTACAGTAATAAACGGAAATACAAAAACTATTGCTATGATGAGAGTATTCGGCTATTCACAGAAAGAATGTTGCAGGGCAATTTTAGGAGGATACAGACCGCTGTCCTATATTGGTTTTATAATCGGAACAGTATATCAGTATGGATTGCTTCGGCTTATGGTGGATATTGTATTTAAGGATGTCGAGGGTGTACCTACGTATAAATTTGACTTTCCTACTATGCTTATTTCTCTTGCTTGTTTTATCACGATTTATGAAATTATGATGTATATATATTCTGAAAAAATTAAGAAGATTTCTATCAAGGAAATTATGATTGAGTAACAGGGGAAAATACATACAAACAATATGGATACAGTGCCCTGTCTGGTGAAAAAAACTGAACAATGATACTGGAAAATACCAAATTTAAAAGTTTCATCTGCATTGTCAGAAGTGAAAAAATATAGAATAATAGGGACAAATAAATCTAAAAGGGTTATTTGTCCCTTATTTATCTTTGAATTAAATTTCTAAGGAATCTTCCGCATCTACCCACATTTGCATCGTTCCATCAAGATACAATCTTGCATATTCAAGTGGTTCATCAATAGCAAGTGCATTTAATGCACAATCTGATCCAGGTGTTGTTTTTAAATTCTTTTCTGCTTCCCAGCAGTCAATGCGGAGCATATAGCCAGCAGAAGTATAAACATCAATGCTGTTGCGTTGTGGATTGTATTCTGCAAATATCGTTCTCATCGTATCAAATCTCCTTATCGTTCAATCAATCATTTGTTGCAAAAATCAGAAGCATTTCAATCAGTTCACCATGTCACTTTTATTTTGTGTTATACTGTTTTATAGGATTTTCTTGCCCTTGTATTTGCCCTTATCAGAGTTCGTAAACACTGGTGGGACAATATAATACAAGGGAAACAATAAGGGAAAGCTCACCTGCGATAAACTTAGTGTTTTCAAGGGCTTGAGAGATATTTGATAATAAAATATAACAATTATTAAATTCCTTGGAATACATGAAATCTCAATTCCAGTTTTTATACTTTTGGTCGTGTGGTTGGGTAAGAGTCCAGATTATGGTACTGCATACAAAGTATAATTTTTGATGTAAGAAACTGACACTCCCCACAGACAATGTCACAGAATCATGAAAAGAGGTGATAACCATGCCAATATCCAACAATCTGAAAAATGTCCGCAAGGAAAAACACTGCTACCAGAAAGATGTGGCACTTGCCACCGGAATCTGTCCTCGCAGCATCAGCAATATAGAACGGGGCGAGTATTACCCCTCTCTGGAAACAGCACTCCGAATGGCAAAGTATTTCAAGGTGCCGGTAGAAGAACTTTTTATCCTGACAGAGGAATAACAGACATACGAATAACGGAGGACAGCCTCCGTTATTTTACTCCATCTCACATAGTATGAGGTGGACATTCTTTTTTCTCACGCAGAATAAAAGAGAGACTGTAAAATACAGTCCCTCTCACGAATCATTTGTATCCCTTTACTTTTACTTTGGATGAAAGTCCTTTTTTCTTTAACAACTTCTTATATGCGGTAAGTTTCTTCCTTGGTACCTTGATGGTTGTTATCTTGGTTAGTCCCTTAAAGGCATTCTTTGATACCGTCTTGGAAGTCAGTTTCTTAGAACGAATCGTTATTGTCTTTAACTTCTTGCAACCATAAAATGCATTCGTTCCAATCTTTGTGGTTTTATCCGAAAGTGTTATGGATGTAAGCGATGTACAGCCTCTGAAAGCGTTTGCACCAATGGTGGTTACATTCTTACCCATCTTCACTGTTTTCAACTTCTTGCAACCATAGAATGCATTCTTACCTATGCTTACGATATTTTTACCTATCGTAATTTTGGTAATCTTCTTATTATTCCTAAAACAGTTATCTGCAATTTTTGTTACTTTATAGGTGACACCCTTCACCTTGATGGTTGCAGGAATCGTTATGGTCTTTGCATTCTTATTTGCCGGTGCCACGTACGCAACCTCTTTCTTTTCGCTGCTGGTGATGATATAACTACCGGTCTTCTTATCATCCGATACCTTATCTCCTTTTTTCGGAGTCTTTACTGCCGGTGTTTCTGGTACTGGCGTTGACGGTGTTTCTGGTGCTGGTGTTGACGGTGTTCCCGGTGCTGGCGTTGACGGTGTTCCCGGTGCCGGCGTTGACGGTGTTTCAGGTGCCGGCGTTGACGGTGTTTCAGGTGTCTGTACATCCAGTTTTGGAATGTCAGCCGTCTCCTTATAACCACATACGCAGCTTCTCTCTTTCTTCCCTGCCTCTGTCGTGGTAGCGGCAACAACCTCTTTCCACTCGCCAAAGGTATGCTTCTCTTTTGTCAGAACGCCATCCTGTGCATCATGCCCGCAGGTGCTTGCGTGCCAGTGGTACTCTGCATCATATGTCCATGTATCTGCATATTGATGGGTATGCAGTTCCTTTATGACTCCTTTTCCCTCAAGGGCTGTTTCGTAACTATCCTTTGCCCCATCCGGAATCTGAACCACTGTTCCTTCTGAAATGGCATCTTTGACACCTGCCGGTGCAGTTGCTCCTTCAAAAGTAACCGTTGCTACCCCGGTAAATGCACCTGTTCCAACCTCCGTTACCGTATCCGGAATCACGACTTCGGAAATCACCGGTGCCTCCGTATCCTGTACAAATACATCCGAATTAATTCTTGTCACGACACAAGTCTGTTTTGCATCATCGTCTATAACTTTGGCAGGAATGGTCAGCGTACCATTTGCAAAAATATCACTATTATTCTGGCTCAGTGCGTTTACATCTACTGCTGTTACTGCAACAGCCAGCATTTCTACATTCTGTCCGTCTACTGTGACAGTTACGGTCTGCCCTGCCGGCTTTCCGTTTTCTTCCTTTGTAACAGTCTGGTAGGTAATATCATCTATCGTTGTTTTCCATATGTTGGAGCAATCCTTGCATACACCATTTTCATAAGTATGGTTGCTGCTGTCCAAATCGCCATAGGAAGTTCCACATACGGTGCAGACTGCCTGATGTATACAGGTTGCCTTGCCACCCTGATGCTTTGCAAGAGGGATTACCGTTCCTGATTCAACCAGTTCTCCACATTCTACGCAGTAGGTATCTCCGGTATATCCCTCCTCTTTGCAGGTCGCTTCCCGCTGATTCCGTATTTCAGTATGTGTGTGATCACATTTGCTTCTTGTAATCGTAATGCTTACACTTTCTGTCTCATAGTTGCCCTTGTCAGCTCCTGTATAAACCGCAGTCGCCGTCACAGCCACACCATCTGCAAGCGCCGTGTCCTTATCTGCCTCCTGCCAGCTCCAGCCTTCCGAAAGTATAATATCGCCAACCTTCTTTGTGCTGTGTGCCGGTGCCATCGCAGTTTCCGGCATGTTCGGAGCTTTCGTTGCCTTGTTGACCGTAAGACTGATTTTCATATCAACAGCATTATAATTATCTGTATCTGATGGCGTAAATGTCACATCATACTCTATCTTTCCGCTGTCTGCCACTGTAGGCTTGATACTGCTATTCTTCCATGCAAATGTTCCTGCTACCTCTGTTCCATCGGCTGTTTTGTATGTTACTTTGCCGCCTGTCAGGGTACTGTCTGAAAGTTTCTGCCCGTATGTAAGGGCGGTTGCTGTAGGATTTTTTGCAATTACCGGTGTTGCTTTAGTTACTTTAACAGTTATTGTTCCAGTTACTGTATTGTAGTTGTTTGTGTCATCAGGTGTAAATACTGCAACATATCCACTGTTATTTACTGTCGGTACTGTTGTATCCGTCTTCCAGCTCCAGGTACCTGCAACGGAAGTTTCCGTTCCACCGACTACCCATGTACCATCTGTGCCATTTAAGGTGTAATCCTTCAATGTCTTTGCCGGATCATAAACGATATTCGTTTTACTTACCGTTGGTATGGTTACATTCGGTGTTGCCCTGCTTACAGAAATTTCCACAGTTCCGGTCAGCCCGACATATATGTCTGCATCATCCGGTGTAAATTTCCATCCCGCAGTTGTTGTGCCTACTGTCGGCACATCATCAGGTGCTGCAAACTCAAGTGTTCCGGGAACAACCGTATTCGTTCCCTTTTCTACAAATACCGCCTTGCCAAGATTAAGTTTTGACAGCTTATCTCCATAGGTAAGGGCATTGCTTCCGTTAATTGTTACGCTGCTTCCATTCTTCAATGCAACGACTATCTTATCCGTAATACTGATATTTACAGTAAATGTTGCAGATTTATAATTTGCCATCTGGGCAGTTACGGTAATGTTTGCTTTATCGCCTACTTTTTTACCGGATATTACAGTGTAGGTCAGCTTACCGGCAGTATCTACCGCCACATTCTGCAAAATTACACTGCTGTCTGTCGTATCCGTTACTGTGTAAGTTGTATCTCCTCTATTCTCCGGCAGTTTATCTGCAATATCAATTGTCACAGCTCCGCCAGAGCCTTTTGTATTCACATAGCTTATGTTTTCGGAAGCTAATGTTGGTGCAGATGCCTGATTTACGGTAACCATAATCGTCTGCTCAGCCGCACCGGTATAACACTTCGTTTCCGAAAGAGATACTGTTACGGTGGCACTTCCTGCTCCCACAATCGTTACTACTCCGGTATCGGAAACTTTAATAACACTGTTGTCATCACCGGCGGCTGTACCGTCTGCTTTTTTGCTGTCGCTTACCTTATAGGAAATCGTTCCGTCTCCGGTTCTGCTACATCCAAGCTCAAATGCCTCATCCCCAAAGGTCTGGGTAAATTCAGTCTGTCTCAGTGTCAGCACGCCCTCTGCCTTTGCAACAGTATCCGAAGTATCATTGACTGTTCCTATGTATCCTTCCGCAGATACCTTAACTGTAATCTGTTTTCCAATTGCTTCTTGTTCAATCTTATAAGTATTGCTGCTTCCCTGCTGAAGCACTGTATCGTCCGCACAGAAAGTATAGGTTAATACAGCTCCCTGCTGTGCTCCGGTTACAGTTGCAGTTAAGGTTTCCCCATACTTTGCAGCTCCGGAAAGGCTTACGCTGCCTTCTAAGGTTGCGGTATAGGCAGATGTATTGGAAATAACATCACTTGCCTTATATCCATCTGTTTCCTTTGCCCGTACCTGTAAATCTCCTGTGTTGACTATCACGTTTCCAACTGTAACAGTACCAACACCGGTGCCGGAATCTACCGTAATATCCGTCCAACTTGCTCCACCATCGGTACTGTATTCGTAAGTAACTCCGCTTGTTCCGTTAAAGGTAAAGGTATTGTTTTCATCATCCACATTTCCATTCGTCGGTGGATTTGGATGTTCTGCCTTTGCTACCTCGGCGGTGGAATCCGTCAGTTCTCCGGAACAGTTTTCAGCGGTAACCTTAACTGTAATCACTTTTCCTACATCATCTGCTGTTAAAGTATATGTATCTCCGGTAGCAATCGCTGTAGTATCTTCTCCACGATACCATGAAACTGTAACTTCGCCGGCATCTGTCGCAAGTCCCTCATAGGATGCTGTCAATGTTTTTCCATATACTGCCTCTCCGGAAATGGATACAGTTCCCGTGATGGCTTCCTTTAATGTCTTAAATGTGCTATTTAAAAGATAACTTTCATTTCCTGCCTTATCCACTGCAAGAACTGCACAGTAATACTCGGTATTTGGTTTCAGGTCTGATAATGTAAAGGTTCCGGTTGCATTGTGATAATCAGATGCTTTCAAATTCTCTGTCGTAGCACTTGTTACCTCATTTATATCCGTACTATATAAGAAATAAACCTTCTCAAGACCGCTTCCATCTTCAAAAATATCAAATGTCACACTACCGGAGCGATCCTTCATGACCGGGGTTATATCAAAAATATACGGTTTCTCATCATCATGCAAAATGCCATCACTGGACAGATAGGTTACATTTCCGACATTGTCTGTGATTCTCGCATACACATAGTTGGTCCTGTTCGTCTTGATTTTAGGCTTATTGCTATTATCATAATCTTTCCAGCCACTCAGATTCTGCATATCTGAAATTTGTGTATATGCCTTGTCAGATACCAGATATTCTGTAGAGGCTATACCGGAGCCGGTATCCTCTGATGTAATCGTAATTTTTTCTTTGGTGTTGGTATAGAAGCCAAAGGAAATTTTCTCTAAAAATTTATCCCATGTACTTTCTTTTACCTGAATGGTTCCGGTTGGAGCAGCTTTATCAATCTTAATCTCTTTGTTTATGCTATCTGTAATGTATCCGTTACTGTCTTTAAAATAAAGAGTATAAGAATGTGTTCCCTCTTCGGTAACCGAAATGCTGTCATTCCAACTGCTTCCATCCGTTGATACCTGCCAGTCTGCTACGCCGATTGTGACATCTGAAGTATACCAGTCATTCGCACCTTTCGTTCCTGTTATATAATTATCCGGAGCAGTAATGTAAGCAATGGTAAAGTTCTTTGTAATTTCTCCTGTATAATTACCCTTTCCGGTAATCTTCACATAAGGAGCGTTTTCAGCATTGCTGCCTGCCACATCTGTATTGTTTCCATAAGTAATGTTATAATCTTCACCAAGAGTTAATGATGTCTCGCCTTTTTTTATGGTAATATCCGGCTTAATCTCATTACCTGTATAGTAGTAAGGGGTATCCACACCGCTAATACTGATACCAGAATAGTTGATGTTCTTTATATTACAGTACGAACAGCTTTCGCCAGTCTTGTCGTCGCCAAAGTCATGTTCCTTTAAGCCTTCCGCATTATTTGTGTATCCAACCTTACAAGGAGAACTTTCTGAAGGTTTATAGACTTTCGCATTACTAAAAACAGGAAAAGATTGTTTCTCACCATCATTATCAATGTTCTGTCCCCAGACCTGTGGTATCGTGCCATCTTCTCCCACTTTCTGTCCATCCTGCAAAAGGTATGCAACCTCGCCGGATGCAAACTGTGCAGCGGTTTTTCCTTCAGCCTGCCCTTCGACATCTGCGCCGTTAATGCCACCCAAATCCGTGCCTTCCGCTTTCAGATAATAGCAATTGTTTATCGTACAATTTTCACCATATCCGAACACGCCTCCGACATCATCATTTCCACTTACACTACCTGTGTTATAGCTGTCAGTTATCGTAACACTGCTACCAGTTCCACACACGCCTCCGACACATCCTTCTCCACTTACCACTCCTGTGTTATAGCTGCCAGTTATCGTACCATCTACACCAAATGCGCACACGCCTCCGACATAATGTTCTCCGAAAAAATAAGAATCAACGACACCGACATTCCGAATTGTTGCCATATATATATTGTCAAACAAGCCAACATGACTTTTTTGGCTATCATTGAAAAAGAGTCCGCTGATGGTCTTTCCATTTCCATCAAAAGTCCCCTGATAGCCGTTATTAGCTGCTCCAATCGGTGTCCATGAAATGAAGTTCCCGCCGTTTGCTACTTCATTGGTCAGATTGCCGTCATCATCTGTTTTATATGTAATCCTGTCAAGCAGATTATTATTTACCGTGATATCATTCATCAGCTTCGCACAGGCTGAACTATTTTTAGTAACGTCTGTAAGAGTTCCGTTTACAAGTCCGGCGAACCAGTAAAGTTCTGCCGCCGAGGTAATCTGATACGGGTTTTCTGCTGTACCATTACCATTTTCCGGTTTTGTTGGTGTGATGGTGGTTGCTTCCAAAAGCTGTGCTCCACCCAGTTCTACATTTACTTTCAGTGCTGCTGCGTCCTCTGCTGCATTTACCGTAAGAGCTGATAAGTCCACGCTACTTCCAATCAGGGCTGCCGTAAGCAACAATACTGCGATTCTCTTTCCTCTTTCTTTCCATTTTTTCATAATACCATTCCTCCTGTCCAAACTATGGTACGGTTACATATTCTGTCCCCATAAAGATATTCTCTTATTTTCCAGTCATATTCAGATAAATCATATGAACGGATGCCTTGCAAATTCTTCCAGAACAGCTTCCAGCAGCTGCCCTTTTTTATCAGCCGCCTTCATGATGCGTAACATCTCTTTCCTTGATCGTGGGTATATTTGTTTTTTTCCCATATCATTCATTCCTATCAAAATTACAGTTACATTCATTTTTAATTATACATATTTCGGTTGCATTTGTATAGCAAACTTTAGTTATGGAAAAAGCAAACTTTTACCCAAACCCTCATCCGTTCCTTAATGATTGTTTCTAGACAACTCAATTATATGACCTTAAAAAATCTGTCCAGTTAATTGTAACCTATCCAATCTAACCAGTAGGAACGGTCATCCTCATCCTCTTTGCCCTTTCCTGTCCATTTCATAATAAACTGCCTTGTAGCTTCTCGTTGTTCTACATCTAACATTGCATACCCTCCATATCCAATATCCAAATAAATTCTGAAGATTCCTACCCTTTATTTTAACATAAACCCTGACTTTATCCTATATAAAATACAATATGTTTATTAGGTCGCATAACAGGCGACAAAAAAACTGACACATTTTTCCTGTGCCAGTTTCTAATGTTCATATCATATGCCAATGTATGATTGAGTGTGGTTCTCTAAACAATCTATAGGATTTAATAATGGGGTTATTCTATTTTCCTCAGAATAGCATTCTTCACACATATTGTAGTTCTCCATCAAATTCATAGTTGTCGTTCCCTTATCATAACATAATTTGTAAGAAAAACGCCCCGCCTTTCTGCTTGTTGTTCCATCACAACCTTGTAGCCTCTTTTTTCAAAAAATGGTCTTGCAGTAATAGAAGCGTGTGTCGTTATATTTCCTTCAACAAATTGTTCCAATTGGTTGCAAATAGCGGTTGCAATTCCTTTTCTTTGATTGTCTTTATGGACAAACAAGCGATCAAGATAACCTGTTTTATCTATATCGCCAAATCCTACAATAACATCGTTTTCAACAGCGACAATGCTGTAATGTTCTTGTAACGACGAATTCCATTTTTCAATATCAACTTGTCCTGTTGCCCATACATTTAGCTGTTCCGTTGTATAGTCTTTTGCATTAACAGTGTGAACCGTATTATAAAAAAGTTCTGCCAGTTCTTTACAGTCTGATTGTTTGTATTTTCTAATTATCACATTTGTTTTCCCCCATCACATTGTCTTGACAACTTCTAATTCTTTTCACGCCCACCTTCTTTCCCTTCGGACAAGAAGTATCCCTCGCTCAAAGAGCTCGGTCAATTCCGATTTGTAACTGACCACATCTCCGTCACACATCATATTATATCAGACATCATAACCTTTGCAATCACCAACTTGCATGACGAAATGGAAAAATCAAATTTTCTCCCGCCTACAAACTCTTATATTTCTGCACCAATGCCCCCAATTCTTCCAACAACGCATCAGATGGTGTCATAGTCTCGTCCCCCTTCAGTATGTAATCCGTACTCACTCCATAAATTTCACTAAACATCAACAGCGAATCAATCGACATTCCCTTCACTCCTCGCTCTATCCGGCTGATCGTTCCCGGCTCAAGTCCAACTGCCTCCGCCACCTGCTCCTGTGTCTTTCCTGCCTGTTTTCTTAATTCCTTTAATCTCTTACCACTTGCTTCCATGTCATAAATCATCATAATTCTCCATCCTTTCCAGCCATCTCGATAGCCAGAAGTAAGATGATGAAAAATTAATTTTGAATTTTCCGCTGCATGATCCACGCAAAAAGACGCAAAGGAAAGCCAGTTATCTACTGGTTATCTTTCCCCTGCGTCTCTGGTGCTTCCATCATTGCTGATGTGCCCTTATCAGGTGGGCTGTTCATTTAATTGTCATTTTGTTTCTATGTAACAGATCCCAGATCTGTCAGATACGAAGCATACCTTTGTCGGCACGCTTCCGTATCATGCCTTCTGTATATTTCTTCAACATCATTACCCGTTTGCAGCGATTGCATTTGATCGTAATGCCCTGCAGGACGATCCGGTCATCGTCCTGACACAATGTGTAATCCATCATCCTCGCATTACATTCTCTGCAATGCAACTGCACTGTACTCCAATTCTTCTCCAATTCAGTTCAACTCCTCTACCATACAAAATTGCTATTACCAACACGCAACATTTGTACTTGCAAGGGAAAGGGAAATCAACCTTCGCAAGCCCATTACTAGAACCGGAAGTTCCGATGCGCCCTGTCCTGACGCTCCGACATTGCTGATCTTAAAGCCTGTGACCATGGCAAGCCATGATCTGCTTAAGCTGATTTCTCCATGAACCACATATTGTTGTCCTCATAGAACAGATATACTTCTTTTCCGTCTACGACACATGTATATCGCATCCCGGCACCGCCTGCCTTTAAGCTGGCTGCACGCCGGATGTCTTTCACTTTGCTGATCTCATACTCTACTCCATCCTCCCATACAAAACTTTTCGGAAGGAGCATTCCATCCTTGGTAAATGTGGCATTCACATCTACATAAATTTTGTCTTCGTTCAAAGAACTGTCTCCTATTCTTAACTAAAATATCCTTGCGGATGTACCGTGTGGGAACCTTTTGCATCCAAAGAGGATAACAGCTTATCCTGATACATCAGTCCCCGTTGGATACTGAAATATCCAAACCTTTTCCGAATCTCCTCCACCGCAGCATCTGCTTTCTCCTGCTTTTCCCGGCGGGTATAGTCACAGAATATGTCAAGCTGCTCATATGCATGATCCAGTGTTAATTCTGCTCCTCTGACACCAAGACTGCGGATTGGTTTTTCCCATTGATATGTTGCTCTGAAAATGCGATAGGCTTCCTGTGCAATCTCCGATGTGATGTTCGTCGGTCTGTCTATCTTATGCTGTCTCGTAAAATGATGTAGTGCGTTGTCGCGGACGGATATTTCCACTACATGGCACTTAAAGCCATTCTCCCGCAGTCTGGCAGCGACACTTTCTGCCAATACATACAGGATGATCTTCACATCTTCATCCGTCTCCAAGTCTCTCGGAGTCGTTGTGCTGTTTCCTATGGACTTGATCGGGGCACGGGTATGTTCCCTCTTTACCGGAGAATCATCCTTGCCATTCGCAAAAGAATGAAGTACCAGCCCCATCTTACCAAACCGGGATTGCAGATACTTTTCCTCCATCTTCGCCAGCTCACCAATGGTACGGATTCCCATGCTTTGCAGCTTCCTCTCGGTAGACTTTCCTACATATAAAAGATCACCCACCGGAAGCGGCCAAGCCTTCGTCCGATATTCCTCTCTGCCCATCGTCGTGATCGCATCGGGTTTCTTATAATCAGAGCCCAGCTTCGCAAAGATCTTGTTGTAAGATACACCAATACTTACGGTAAGACCTAACTCTGACTTAATTCTGCGACTGATATTCTGAGCAATCGTAAGCCCATCTCCCATAAGAGAACAGTTTCCTGACACATCCATCCAGACCTCATCGCAGCCGTATGGTTCCCAAAGGTCTGTATATTCCTGATAGATCTCATGTGCCATCCTAGAAAAACGCAGATACAAGTCCATTCTCGGCGGAACAAATTGAATATCCGGGCAAACCTGTCTTGCCTGCCAGCTTCAACAAAGGCGTTCAGCCGTTCAAGCACAGGGTCGATATCCGATGTTCCGTAAAAGCTGAACAGGCAGATATGCTTTGCTCCTAAGATATCCGCAAGCTCTAAACTGTGCTTAAAGCTGTCAAGGTGAGGTGCAAAGTCATCGTTTATTCCTATCTTGCCGAAGGGAGAGCCAAGCGACCAGACAGCAAGCCCCGAAAAGCCGAGCATCTTTCGTATGACCTTTGCTTTTGTGGCGGATATGCCGTCGATGTTCTGTCCGTCAACGCCCCTGATCTCCAGAAGCTCAACTCCGTTTTCCTGCATGGCTTCGATCTGCCCAGCAAGGTCGGGAGCGGCTTCGTCTGCGAAAGCTACAAGTCGAAATCTCATGGCAACATCTCCAAGCTGTTTTATTGAAACTATGATAGCATAATTGCAAAAATCATCATTACATATTGTAATTTCACGCATGATGTGGTATGAAATATAAGGGAATGAGATCATGGACTTCCTAAAAGAGACCGACCGGGGCGGCATCAATATCCGTCACGCAATTGACGAGCAGCCTGACAGTAACGGCTTTTACTTTCACATACACGATCGCTGCGAGTTGTTCTATTTTATTTCAGGCAACGCACAGTATCTTGTTGTGGGCTCGGTCTATCCGCTGGAGCACGACAGCCTGCTGATAATGCGACCGGGTGAGGCGCATTGTACTCGCTTTCTAAGTGCAGAGCGATATGAGAGGTACGCAGTTAATTTCCCATTGTCGCTGTTTGACAGCTTTGACCCAGAGCGGAGACTTATGAAGCCCTTTACAGACCGACCGCTCGGACATCGGGATCACTATTATATTCCAGGAATCAAAGATACCCTGAGTGAGCTTGCTTACTTTAAAGGCGACGACTACAGTAGGACGCTTTTATTTACAACAAAACTTGCCGGGGTCATGGATATGCTGGGAAAGCAAAGCTCACACAATCCAACAGCCGAGCCCACGATCTCCGAACAGTTGGTATGGTATGTCAACGATATGCTGTGCGAGGAAATAACTGTAGAGAGACTGGCGGAGCATTTCTTTTGAAGTGCATCCCAGTTCACCCGGCTGTTCAAGGAAGCGACAGGGGCTGCGCCTTGGGCGTACATAACCACTAAGCGGCTTGTTAGGGCGAGAGAACTTCTACAAAGCGGTGAGAGCGCAAAAAGAGCCGCAGAAGTTTGCGGTTTCAATGATTATTCGGTTTTCTATAAGGCATATGTAAAGCACTTCGTGGAGAAGCCGAGTGCTTTTGCAAAGGATGCAATAATATAACTATAGGAGAAACACCATGAGCATTATAACTAAAACAGATAACGGCATTATATATAAGCTCAAAGACGAGCTTGTCTGCATCGAAGCGTACGGCAGGGATATTATCCGTGTGCGGATTACGAGAAACAGTACGCTTTCAGATGAAAAATGGACTCTGCTTGATGTGGAGGACTGTTCCTTCGAGACAGAGATTACAGAGGGGAAAGCCTCTGTAACAAGCGGCATTCTAAGATCGGAGATCTGCGACCTGCCGTGGGGAGCATATATGCTTTCTTTTTACAAAAACTGCAGCCTTATTCTCCGCACTCATGAAGAGGGCGAATATACCTCAAAATTTGAACACACCGACGGTCAAAACTACCGTACACGCATCATCTTTGACGCAAGAGATGACGAGCATTTTTACGGGCTTGGGCAAGAGCAGCAGGAAAACTTTGATAAGAAATACTGTTCCTTTGACCTGAAACACTGGAACACGAAGTCGAGCCTGCCCTTTGTCTATTCCTCGCTGGGCTACGGATTCCTGTGGAACAACCCCGGAATAGGCAGAGCCGAGTTTGCAAAGAATCATACTATCTGGTCGGAAGAAAGCTGCTATCAGGCAGACTTTCTTGTTATCGCAGGAAAAACGCCTGCCGAGGTCATGAACGGTTATGCAAGAGTGACAGGCTTTGCTCCGGAAATGCCCGACTGGGCGGCAGGCTTCTGGCAGTGCAAATTAAGATATGAAAGCCAGGACGAGGTACTGGAAGTCGCCCGCAGATACAAAGCGGAAGGCATACCGATAGATGCAATAGTTATCGACTTTTTCCATTGGACGGAGCAGGGCAACTGGGAGTTCGACCCCGAATACTGGCCCGACCCGAAGGCGATGTGTGATGATCTTAAAGCTATGGGTATCGAGCCTGTTGTGTCTATATGGCCGACTATCAATCCAGACAGCCGCAACTGGGAAATGATGAAAGACGGCAATATGCTTGTTCGAACCGAGAACGGACAGTTTGGGATATTCGATTTTCATGGTCAGCAGACTTATGTTGATGTGACATCACCCGAAGCAAGAGAATACATGTGGCAGCAAGTGAAAAAGGGATATTTTGACCTCGGCATCAAGACCTTCTGGCTCGATCAGGCAGAGCCCGAGGTTCACCCGCAGCAGTTTGGCAATCTGAAATTTTACATTGGAAACGGCGCACAGACTGCGCTTGCTTATCCCTATTATTACGCAAAGACATTCTATGACGGTCTGAAGAACGAGGGTATAAATGATATAGTTCTGCTGACAAGGTGCGCCTATCCCGGAAGCCAGAAATACGGCACAATTGTCTGGAACGGCGATATTCCCTCAAATTTCGATGCACTGAGGCAGAGTGTGGTTTCGGGACTGTCGATGTCTATGAGCGGCATACCGTGGTGGAATTCCGATATCGGCGATTTCTTTGGCGGTGACATTGAAAGCGACTGGTTCAGGGAGCTTATCGTGCGGTGGTTTCAGTTCGGGCTGTTCTGTCCCGTTATGAGACTGCACGGAACACGCAACCGTCAGAGCGGCTACAAGCTCCGCCACCCGAATGTAAAAGAACCCAGCGGCGGTGACAACGAGCTGTGGTCGTTCGGCAAAAGGAACTACGAGATACTAACAGAACTTGTTAAGCTTCGTGAACGGCTGAAGCCATACATAACCGAGTGCGCAAGATGCTCATCTAAGACTGGTGAACCGATAATGCGCCCGATGTTCTTCGACTTTCCCGATGACGATATCTGCTACTCGCTAAAAGACCAATATATGTTCGGCAGAGATATTCTCTTTGCGCCTATACTGGTGCAGAACTCCACAGAACGGCAGGTATATCTTCCCGAGGGCGAGTGGATAAGAACTACTGACGGACAGCTTTACTCAGGCGACAGGTGGCTGACTTGCCATGCGGAGATAGACGAATTTATTGCGTTTGTGAGAAATGGAGCTGATGTGTCGGAGTGTTTTAAAAAAATGCAGAGGAAGATTCTTTAATGATAACATATTTACAATACTGGTAATACAGCCTAATATTCGTATATAATTTTTTAGCGAGCTGCTGATAAACGGCAGCTCGCTTTTGTTATGATCTCAGTAAAGCGATGCGTTTCTATTAGGCAAATATCTCTGACTAAAAAAATATATATGATGCAGACGGTATATAGGGATAATAAACAGAACTATCTTTACTATTATGACGAAGTTGAAGTGTGTGCCGAGTCTTAATCAGCACATTATATATCAGCTATATTAATTCGTACTACGAACATGGTTAACCGTTCAAACCTCATTGTATGCTATATTCAGCATAATAGTGGCGGAGCTTACTCAAATTTAATCATAGCATAAAAGGGGAAAATGTAAAATCGAATCTTTTGATCTGCTTGGGAAAATATTCTTCAAATCCCCTTTGATTTGTCAGCTTTTTCTTTTCAACATATAAAACAAATGGGCAATTTGGAACTTTTAACATTTCTTCAAGCTTGTTGATTCCGATATTGCTGTATAATGTGGCTTCTTGTTTTGTCAACATCGCTTTTTGCTATATCATGCACAAAGGAATACACTTTTTCTGACCACTGCCATACATCCAACTTATCATGGTTCAAGCAAAACGCTCTGTCTGACAGTTTTTCAGGCATAACTTTCATTATTTGATCCTTGTATTCAAACGGAATGACAATCATATACACATAATCAGCCAGCTCCACTTCATCTTTTACCTTAATAGGTAAAAAGCCATCGTGTACAGCCAGTGGATGCTTTTCTAAATCATCATACTTGAAATAAAATCGTACACCTGGCGTAAAGCCTGCACTCATCTCGTCTTGTGAAGGGCTTCTTCCAAGTTTTCTCTCCATTACCAATCTGTCCCCAGCCTGACAGTTTCCCCATGAAAACATTACATAATGAAAAAAATCTGTCGGATCATTTGCTGCATTTCTATCTTCTTTCTGTAAAACAGTATCTGGAAGTTTCCTTGCATTTACGGCAGATAGTAAAGAACCACATTTCAAAATAGAAATTGCATTTTCTAAAGGTGCCGTATGACACACCAAATCTGTCATACAGCCCCCCCTTTCTTTACATGCTGTACATTCCCTTATAATTTCAGGTCTACATACATTCTTATATTTGTCCAGATTAAGCATTTCTTTCTGAACATACTGTAAAATATCGTCCCTGTCAGCCTCTATTTCACATTGTCTTCCGTGATTTTTCTCATAATTCACAAAGTCAATTATGTCTTTCATTTCATTATCACTTACGTTCGGATAATCCGACAAAGCTTTGTATAAAACGCCATCCCATAATTCTGTAAACTCATGATTTCCTATATTTAGCTTCATATTACGGTCACCTGCCTCTCAATGTGTTTTGATTCATTTCTTTACTGCCCCTCACTTTATACAAAATCATCACTAATAAATGATCCGTCTTTTTTTCTGCCAGATCATACGGATGATCTTTATCAAAGAAAAACTCTTGTACTTTCAATCCATTCTTGGTTTTCGCATGTTTATAAAACTCTTTTGCCTTTAATTTCGTATTTACGCCAGTTAAATGTAAAAATGAGGAATTTTTGAAAACTACTTCAATGCTTTTTCCTTCATATACATACATAAAAGTTTTTCCACCAAATATCTCTGATAATTCTTCGCAGCATTATGTATCTTCTTCAAAATTGCAGATTTTCCCATTTGTGCTCCTCTCTAAATAAAAAAGGGAAGCGAAAACGCTTCCCTCTGAATAACCACTGGCAGTTCGCTGGAACATTTCTGCTCAAACCAAAAGCATATGACTTAATCCTCATACTGGATATGGCAACATCACTTCAGATACTGTGCCACGCAGGTCGCTATAATGTATCACTATAGCAAATCCACAAATATTTTACATCCTTTGTGCGGATGTCCAGTGCTTTCTGCTATTATTGTATGCCCATGTAATCCATTTGTCAATCAATAAATTGATTTTTCCAATAATTGACAAGCATCCGTCACACAATCTATAAGATTCATATTTTTGAGTACCGAGGCTCGTGATATCACTTCTAGTTTCATATTTTTCTTTTATCCAAAGAAAAGCTCAATACAGGACATTGTATTGTACCATATTCACTCTTCTTTGTCCACAAAGAACCCGGTAGCTATATCTCCAGTTCCTTGTCAATGAAGGCTTCAAAAGCTTTCCTTTTTATCAAACGCTTTCTACCAACAAATAAAACAAATGGGCAGCGTGGATCAAGTGTAAGCTCTCTGAGCTTATTCTGTCCAATTCCGCTTAAAGCATTTGCCTCATTAATCGACAATAACAATTTTTCAGATATTCTGACTTCCTGTTTTTCTTTCGTCTTTTCTCCCATAAAATCACCTCGTAATAAATCATCATTCAACATCTGCTCTTTATTTTCTGCATAATACCAATAATGCCAGATAATGAAAAAGCAACCATCGATGTTAGTCACATAGAACAAATCATTTGTTCCTTGTTTGACTTATACATCAACAACAGACTATTTCTCATCCATGCTTTCTAAAAGACCAGATGGAATGATCTTTTCCATTTCAAGCTTATAGAGTACCAAACGAAGTATGTATTCTGGAATAACCCTATTTCCTAGTTCCCAGTCTTGGTAAGTTCGATATGGCATGTAAAAATACTTCGCCATATCCTTCTGCTTCATTCCTGATAATCTACGAGCTTCTTTTAATAATTCATATCCTTTCATATTGCCACCTTCCAATACTTTTAGGGTATAACAATACCATATACGCTATGCGTATTTTGTCAAGTGTTAATTAAATAATCTCTTGTTGATATATATAATCTCCAGTTGAAATCACCGGTCACTGTGGTTAGCAGCACACTCTGGACTCGCACCATCTCTTATAGACCATAAAGGAAGTATCATTATCGTAGAACAGTCGCATCCACGGAATCACCACAATTCCTCTTTTACATGGATGTTATCGCTCCCGGCATCTCACATCAGACAGAGCTATCAAGGAAATAATAAACCATCTCCTTTGGCTGTCTTACCGATCCAGGCGCATCTGTGGCACGGCGTAATGCGTAACGGTTCCTTACGTCCGGCAAAATCATCGTATTCAGTTGTCTGTGTCTGACAGGATTATTTCCTGTGGACACAATACCAGTATAAATGGGAATCTACTATTTTGCTAGATGATATGTTTCGTACAAAATCGTATGATTTATCGTATCATTTTCAATACAAAAAGAGCCGCACTGCGGCTCTCTATTGTGGTAATTATTTATTTTAAAAATCTGTATACTCTTCCAGAAACGATATTTATATCATTTCATCCCAGTTTTCCGGAAAGCCTATATGTGACAACGAAATATCATCACCATACTCCTCCATCAATGCTCTTAACTCTGTCATAATTCTACTTTTCCACTCATTCTTATCGGGATATAAAAATTTAAGTGTCAATATCTGCGAAAACAATTTCCGATTAGGTTTAAACGATACATTTTTCGGCATCCTAGGCAATGCCGGAAATGACCAGTAATATATTCTAGAATAATGAGCACATCGATTGCGCAAATCCGTCAGGCAACGCAACCAGCTTTTTAGGCACACGCTGGATGTATGATATAGCTCTCTTGCAATTTGTTTCTGATCCGGCGACTTCAAATCAGCATATAAATATGACAACATTCCCATTGAGAAAAATTCAATAATTACCCAGACTGGAAATTGTCCGTTATACTTTTTCTTATGATGCTGCACCACTAATGTCATTTTGTTCTCTTCAATGCA
>ERZ779850.1656-NODE-1656-length-21200-cov-2.491700_pt1 | contig 21200 bp, 18 predicted proteins | sample MGYA00511249_ERZ779850 | MGnify/ENA primary metagenome ERZ779850 (study PRJEB29588, sample SAMEA2162475) | human gut metagenome | biome: human gut; feature: human-associated habitat; material: faeces | place: Denmark | collected 2008/2010 ...
TTCCTGCATCATTGCAAAAATCTTCTTCACATTCACCCCGCCGCAGATTGCACGGTACGATGCGTCCTGGATGACCGGTCCGTCCGCCACCGGATCGGAAAACGGCACGCCAAGCTCAATCACGTCGCAGCCGCCGCGCTCCTGCGCCCGGATGATTTCTTTTGTGGCTGCCAGATCCGGCAGTCCCGCGGTAACATAAGTAATAAATGCTTTCTCCTGCTTTTTGCTGCAGGCGTTCATACGCGCTTCTATTCGATTCATATCTGTCATATCCTCCCTCGCCGGACAACTTTCCGGCTCAATTTAAATATCCTTTTCCTGCAAGATAATCTGCGATCGTATTGACATCCTTGTCGCCGCGGCCCGACAGACAGATGACCATGGTCTCCTTTGCCGCCTGCTTCTCACCGACCGCCTCTTTGCGCTCCCTCGCGTACTTCATCGCATAGGCAACTGCATGGGCGCTCTCGATCGCAGGAATGATTCCCTCCAGTCTGCACAGCTCCATCAGCGCATCCATCGCCTCATCATCCCGGATTGCCACATATCGTGCGCGTCCGCTCTCCTTTAAGTACGCGTGCTCCGGACCGACGCCCGGATAATCCAGCCCCGCTGAGATGGAATGTGCAAGCTGGACATTGCCGTCCGCATCCTGCAGCAAATAGGAACGCATGCCGTGCAGAACTCCCGGCTCGCCGAGCGCCATCGCCGACGCGTGTTCCCCGGTCTCGATTCCCTTTCCGGCTGCCTCCACGCCGATCAGCTTTACCCCCTTCTCCTCAATAAAATCCGCAAACATGCCGATGGAGTTCGATCCGCCTCCCACACATGCCATCACGACATCCGGAAGCTTGCCCTCCGAAGCAAGGATCTGTTTTTTCGCCTCGCGGCTGATGACGCTCTGAAACTCCTTCACCATCTTCGGGTACGGATACGGTCCCACAGCAGAACCGATGATGTAAAAGGTATCCTCCGCCGTTTTTGCCCAGGTGCGGATCGCCTCGTTGGTCGCATCCTTTAGCGTATTGCTTCCGGAAGTGACACTGACAACTTTCGCGCCGAGCATCTCCATGCGCATTACGTTTAGTGACTGTCTTTTGATATCCTCGGCTCCCATATAGACCGTGCACTCCATGTCAAAGAGCGCTGCGCCGGTTGCCGTCGCCACGCCGTGCTGCCCCGCTCCGGTCTCTGCGATCACCTTTTTCTTACCCATGCGCTTCGCCAGCAGAATCTGTCCGATCACATTGTTAATCTTGTGTGCGCCGGTATGGTTTAAATCCTCACGCTTTAAATACATTTTCATGCCGTACTTTTCACTGAGACGCTCCGCGTAATACAGCGGTGTCTCTCTCCCGACATACTGTTCCAGATAATAGTGGTATTGTTTGAGAAATTCCGGATCGCGGATTGCTTCCTCAAATGCCGCATCCAGTTCCTCCAGGGTATTCATCAGCGACTCAGCCACATACTGTCCGCCAAATGCTCCGTAATATGCTTTCCTGTTCATGTCTCGTCTTTCCTTTCCTGATCACGTTCCGCCGCTCCTTCTTCCTGTTCAGACGCCTTCTGTTTTTTGCACGGCTTTCTTAAATTTTTTAATCCTGATTATACTTTTTGCTCTCATTCCGTCACACAGCGTTTCCACGCCGCTGCTGACATCTGCGACATCGGGGGCAAAGATTCTGATTCCCTCCGCCACATTCTCTGCGTTAAGTCCGCCTGCCAGCACAAAAGTACGCCCCTCTGCCAGCAGTTCCTCCCGGAACGCACGCACGGCACAGCACATCTCATCCTGTCCGTTCTGTTCCCAGCCGAATGTCTTTCCGCTGCCGTACGCTCCGGCATCAATCACAACCCCGGCAATCCGGTGATATTCTTCCCGGCGCCATCGGCGAACCTCGGCAGGATCACCCCCAGCCACACCGGCAGCTTCGTCTGTGCTGCGATCCGCTCCGCCTCTGTGGCGTCCACACCATGCACCTGCAGCAGATCAAACCCTGCACGCCCGATCTCCTCAATCAACGCTCTCTCCGGCGCTACCGCTACAGCTACTTTTCTTATATCTTTATTTAATTTTTCAAATAATTGTCTTGCTTTCTGCACTGTGACATAACGTTTACTTTTCTCGTACAGCACGAATCCGGCGTAATCCACACCGGTCTCATTGAGCGTTGCTATCTCATCCTCTCCTGTGATGCCGCAGATCTTGATCTTCGTCAATGTCCATCCTCCCTACCGCTGCTTCCAGCGCGCTGCCACCTCTCCCGGGTGCTCCGCCTCCATAAAGGCTCTCCCGATCAGAAATGCATTCACACCGCATGCTTTTAAGAACTCCACATCCTCATCCGATACAATGCCGCTTTCCGCCACCAGAATTTTCTCCTGCGGCACCATGCGGCTTAATCGCTCCGTTGTTTGCAGGTCAATGGAAAAATCCTTCAGATTGCGGTTATTGACGCCGATGATCTTTGCATCCAGCTTTAACGCCCGCTCCATCTCCGCCTCGTCGTGTACCTCGACTAACGCATCCAGCCCCAGTTCCCCTGCAAGCTGGTAGAATTCATGCATCTGCACATCGTCTAAGATTGCCGCAATGAGAAGCACCGCATCCGCGCCGATTGCACGTGCCTCATAGAACTGGTACGGGTCAATCATGAAATCCTTGCGCAGGATCGGAAGATCTGTCATCTGCCGGATCTGTTTTAGATACGCCGTGCTGCCGTCAAAGTGATCCTCCTCCGTCAGGCAGGAGATTGCATCCACAGAAGCATTGTATTCTGTGATTCTATCAATCAAGTTAATTTTGCTTTTAATTTTCCCTAGACTTGGGGACGCCTTTTTGAACTCTCCAATGACGGAAATGACATCTCCCTCAAGCGCTCCCTTAAAATCGTGATGACTGCCCTCATATACCTCCGCCAGCTTTCGCATCTCCTGCTCCGGTATCCGTCTCTTATGCTCCGGCAGTCTTCTTTTTTTATCACTCACAATCTGATCCAGTATCATACGCTGCTCCTCCCTTAAATGACACCCGACAGGAAATTCTCGATCATCCGCTTTCCGTGTTCCGTGTAGATGGACTCGGGGTGGAACTGAAGACCGACCACCGGATACTCTTTGTGCCGCATCGCCATAATCTCGCCGTCCGCGGTCTGCGCGGTGACTTTTAAACACTCCGGCAGATCGTCTCTTAGCACCGCCAGGGAATGATACCTTGCCACCTTAACCGGCGTGTCGATCCCGGTAAAAACACCGTCCAGGCAGTGTGTGACTTCGGACTGTTTTCCATGGAATAACGTCTTCGCATAACTCACGGTTCCTCCGAACGCCTCACCGATGCACTGATGTCCGAGACAGATGCCAAGAATCGGTATTTTATTGTAGAAATGTTTTACGACATCCATGCAGATTCCCGCCTCTTTCGGACTTTTGGGACCCGGGGAGAGCACAATGCGCTCCGGCTGCATATCTTCTATCTCCCCGATCGTAATGGCATCGTTGCGTACCACCCGGATGTCCGGCGTGAAGGTTCCGATATATTGATAGAGGTTATAGGTAAAGGAATCATAGTTGTCAATCAAAAGAATCATAAGCTTTCCTCCTCCAGAAGTGTTCTTGCAAGCGCCATCACTTTGTTGCAGCATTCCTGATATTCTTTTTCCGGCACGGAGTCCGCGACGATTCCCGCACCCGCCTGCAGATAGACCTCTCTGCCCTTCTTGATCATCGTGCGGATCGTGATGCAGAAATCCATATCGCCGGAAAAATCGACATAACCGGTCGCACCGCCGTAGAGCCCGCGCCGTACCTCCTCCAATTCCTCAATGATCTCCATTGCCCGGATCTTTGGTGCACCACTTAACGTTCCTGCCGGCAGGAAGGATGCCAGCAGATCAAACGGATGATAGCTGCCCTTTTTCCTTCCCTCCACCATGGATACGATGTGCATGACATGGGAATAATTCCGCACATTCATAAAATCCGTGACCTTGACTGTTCCGAATTCCGAGATGCGCCCCATATCGTTTCGCGCCAGATCCACCAGCATCACATGCTCGGCACGCTCTTTCTCATCTGCCAGAAGTTCTCTGTGGAGTGCTTCATCCTCCTCCACTGTCTTTCCTCTCGGTCTGGTCCCTGCGATCGGGCAGGTAAACACACGCTTGCCCTGCTGTTTTACTAACATCTCCGGCGAACTTCCGATCACCTCAAAATCACCGAACTGAAAGTAATAAAGATACGGCGACGGATTCAACTCGCGAAGCTCCTTATAGAGGGAGAAACCGTCATGTCCGGTCTCCACCGTCCAGCGCTGGGAGAGCACCGTCTGAAAGATATGTCCTTCTCTGATATAGTGTCTGATCTTCTCCACCTTCGCGCTGTAAGCGGCAAGCGTATCCGACTTTTTACGGATCACACCGTCCTTTTTTCCGCCCTCCGGCTGCGCCGCCTCTTTCATCCCGTGCCCGGTGTTCTCTTCACACCTGCTGTCACATCCTCCCTCTGTCTGCTCCGGATGCATGGCGCGACGGATCATCTCTTCCGCCGTCACGCCGGCACGCTTTCTCCCTTCCTCCGTCTCCTCCTCTAAGACAACCGCGGTCAGCGTCTCCGCCACATAGTCCATCACGATAAACGCTTTCATCAACATCAGCTGAATCGTCTCAATCCCGATCTCATCCGGATTCTTCTCCGGCAGTTTTTCCGAGTAGCGGATAAAATCATAGCTGACATTGCCCACCAGTCCGCCGGAAAAATTCAGTTCGTCATTCTCCTTATGAATCTCAAATTCGTCATAATATTCTTTTAACAGCGCTAACGGATTGCCCCTGCGCACCTCGCGCTCCCCACTCTTTTTTGTGATGACAAGCGACTCCCCCTCCGAGGAGATCAGTTCCTCCGGTTCCCCCAAAAACGTATACCGGTCATAGTTCTTGTCATAGCTCTCGAGCAGAAATCCCTTTCTGCTTCCGACCAGATTCTCGTACATCGCCGTCGGCGTCTCGTTCACAATGCTGACTGTTTTCTTGTAGACCTTATAGATGCGCTTCATAAATCCTCCTCTTTCTTCTTTTAATTCATAGAAAATGCGTCCCATCAAGAAAGAATCCTGCTTTGCAGGATTCTCCGCCTGCGGCGGGTTGCTCTAGCGACATAATTCCACTCCGACGCAGTGCGATCCTGCCCGGAGGGCTTTTTAATTCATTGGACGTAATTTCCCATGAATTAAAAAAAATCCCTGACCCGGTAAACCGGATCAGGGACGAATGTCTCGTGGTGCCACCCTTCTTCTCTTGCCATGCTTAGCTTCTCTCTTTTTATCAGCCGTCCTCACCGGACTCATCTGACAGAAGATACAAAAAGCGGATACCTCCAAACTGGAAATATCCGCCACCAATCATGTATAGACTCTCAGATACAGATGTTCTCTATATCGTACCCCTGTAACGTGAGGACACGGCTTCCGCTACTCGGCTGCTGTTATCCGCCTTTCACTTTGCTCTCGCAAATCCATTCCATCCATACTATCCTGCCTGCTCCCACCGCCCCAGGCTCTCTGTGAAGAATCGTACAGTGTACTCCTTTTGCTCAACGATTTCTCATTTATTTGTCAGTAGTTTACTGCACTAATGTGGCAATGTCAAGAAGTTTTTTATTTTCCCGTCACCTTTTTTCTATCAATATGATATACTTTAAGCATTGATCCTGTTACAGGAAATGGAGGAGCTCTCAGATGAACAATGATGTATTTGAAACAATGCCCGTACCGAAAGCCTATTTCAAGATGGCTCTGCCTGTGGTGTTCGGCATGGTCATCAGCCTTGTATACAATATGGTCGACACATGGTTTATTGCAAAGACCCAGAACACCAGCCTCGTCGCCGGCGTCTCTCTCTGCGCCCCGGTGTTCAGTCTCATGATTGCATTCGGTGATATTTTCGGGCTTGGCGGAAGTTCCGCCATCTCAAGACTTTTCGGGAAAAAAGATTATGACACCGCGCGGCGGATCAGTGCTTTCTGCCTTCTCGGCTCCATCTTCTTCGGCATTGCTGTTGCCGTTCTGATGCTGCTTTTTCAGACACCCATTCTGCATCTTCTGGGTGCCAGGGACGATACCATCGCCTATGCCGGCGCCTATTACCGCTTTCTGGTTCTCGGCTGCCCTGCCATTATCTTTAATATTGTCCCGGGGAATCTGCTCCGCACAGAAGGTCTGGCAAATGATGCCATGATTGGTTCCGTCATCGGCGCTGTGTTTAATATTTTTTTAGATCCCATTTTCATCTTCTCTCTGCATATGGGTGCCGGCGCCGCACTTGCCACCATCCTGAGCAATCTGCTTGCCGACTGCTATCTCGTGTGGGTTGTATTCAAAAAGGCAGGGCATCTGTCGATGTCCTGCCGCGAAATGCATATTTCATCCAGTCATGTCCGTGACATTCTGCTGATCGGAATTCCAGCTTCCATCACGAACCTGATGCAGAGCTTTGCGGTACTCCTCACCAACCGTTTTCTGTTACCTTACGGTTCTGATAAAGTTGCCGCTCTTGGCATTGCCTTAAAAGTCAACATGATCACCATGCTGATTCTGGTCGGGTTCGCCTTCGGCGCGCAGCCGCTCCTCGGCTACTGCTACGGTGCAGACAACCGCGAACGCCTGAAACAGTTTCTGCATTTTGATCTGCTCGTGCAGCTTCTCATTGCGCTCGTTTTCACAGCCGCCGCCTGTATTTTTGCTCCGCACATCATCCGCATCTTCATGCAGGATGACGTCATCGTGGCCTCCGGTGCCCTGATGCTCCGCTGTCTCATGATTACCGCCCCTGTGATCGGCATGATCTTAGTCTTCACCACACTGTTCCAGGCAGCCGGCATGGCGCTTCCCGCTTTTCTGATGTCCATCAGCCGCCAGGGCGTGCTGCTCGTGTTGTGTATGCTGCTCTTTTCTTCCCTGTTCGGCTACATGGGAATTCTGCTCGCGCAGGCAGTCTCCGATGTTCTCACCGGAATTCTGGGCTTCCTTCTGCTGCGCAGATCAAAAATACTACTCTGATGCGCCGTGCGTCACACCGTCTCTGCGCTGCGTTAAACCTGCTCAAACGTATCTCTTGCAGTATTATGCTTCCCGATGTCAACAACCACCGCACCGATGGACATGGAAGACTTTACGTGATCCGGGAGCAGGGCAATCTTCTCCTTGTACAGCGCCGCAACTTTCTTTGCGTACTTCTGAATCTCTGCTTCCTTGATCGGCACCCGCTGCCCGTGTCCGCGCAGAATCTCATCGAATTCCATATAGCGCACACAGCATCCAGCTCTTCCGTGGTAAACAACAGATACATGGAGAACACCGAAAATGCCGACTCAAACCAGTAAATGATTTTTGGCAGTGCAATGCGGCAGAACTCCGCAAAAAACCAAGCACATAAATCACCGACGCCAGCGCAAATAAAATACTTCCGACCTGCGCTCTGGAAGGTCTCGCCTGTGTTATTTTACATATTGCAATCCTCTGCGCACCGGATTGCGCAATTTTACGTCTCCATATGCCGCATTGCCTGCACCATCGCCATAAAATCCTGCTCCTTTAACAGCGCAATTCCCTGTTCTTCATCTCCCAGAACCATCAATACATCCCCCGGCTTTATGTCAAAAATTTTTCTCGCCTTTGCAGGAATCACAATCTGCCCTTTTTCACCGACCTTCACCATTCCAAACGCATGCTTTCCCTTCGGCGGAAACGGCAGGCGTGTCTCCCCGCCCTCATAATTGACCAGTTCATCCAGCGTCACATCAAACACCTCCGCGATCAGCCGGCTCTTCTCCACATCCGGGAGGGACTCTCCCGTCTCGTATTTGGAAAGTGTCTGCCTGGACACATCAATCTTCTCCGCCAGTTCCTCCTGCGTCATTCCACGCATCTTCCGCAGCATCATCAGATTATCTTTGAACATGTTTCCTCTCCTTTTTTTCTCCAATCACACACCATCTTATGACCGGAATTCTTTTTATCAGCTCATAGAGAAGATAGCCGCCCGCATAGGCTGCAATTCCCGACAAAAGGTAGGCTGCAACCCCCGTAACTTTGGTGTACCGGTCCAGAAAATATGCCGCCGCCGAGAGTGCCAGATAGTGGAACAGATACAGTCCATAGCTCTTTTTAGAAAGCCACGCTGTCTTTCGCGACGTACGGTTGCCCCAGCGCTTCATTCCTCCCAGGACTGCCAGACACACCGTCCAGCCATACAAAATGGAAAACGGACTGTTTACCACCGGCTCCTCTGCATAATTTTCCCCAAAATAATACCGCACATAAAAAACTGCCAGCACCACAGCCGCGGTTGCAAGCGGGACGCTCACGCACGCCAGCCGGTCGGTCACTTTTTCATGGGAAAAGACATAGTAGCCCAGAAGGAAGCAGATGCCGTATATTCCGAAACGATACACACAGATCACCGGCGTATTCAAGATCTGGGCAGCTCCCCAGACGGGAATCACAAGCAGAAAAAGAACGGGCAGCGCAGCTTTTTCACCAAACGCATACAACCGGTCTTTTTCTATTTTGCGAAGCAGCACCAGCAATGCCGACAATACCCAGAGCACCTGGATGTACCACAAGATCCCGACTCCGGATAAGACCATGATCAGATACCCGACCGCCTTCGGCACTTTCTCCCACGACTGGTCAAACACATGGCTGAATGCCATGTTGAAATACCCCTGTATCCACCAGAACACGAACAGGCCGATCGTCGAGGGCACCAGAAGCTTTCTCGTTCTTCCCGCAAGAAATTCCCGGTCGGTATGTCCTTCCAGATAATATCTGGCACACATTCCAGACACCAGAAACAGCAGCACCATAAACCACGGATACAGCAGGTACTGCACGGCATCCTGATACTGTATCTCCCAAAACGGCCCGATCACTCCCGCCGTCACCACGCCGTTATACATAAAAATCACATGATATAAGACCACGAGCCCCACCGTGATCCAGCGGATGTTATCCAGATAGTGTCTTCTCATATTTTTCCCACCTTTGCTCTATATTTTAACTCAAGTATAACAAAAATGGAATGGCTGCTCCACCGCGCTTCCATTCCATTTTTTACGCTTTCTGTTAAAAATCGTTGCATTTCTCTTATCATCTGTTGTACAGACAGAATTCCGTCAGGGATTGCATCTCTTGCACGGATCATATCCGGCTGCAATCAGTTCCTCCCTGCTTCCGGAGAACGCCGCCTTGTTTTCCGGCGACATCTGCGCGACACTCGAGCAGGATGGCCGGTGAAACTTCTTTGTGTTCGTGTTGAGCACGTATTCTCCTGTCACGTCCGCTATGCCGTCCGCGGCAGTCTCTCCCCCGGATGATGCCTGTGCCGCGCTTCCTGCGGTATCTGCCGCCACGGATGCCTGCGCCGCGCTGTCTGCGGTATCTGCCGTCCCGGATGTTCCCGTGGTGTCCGCAGCACCTGCCGCGACCTCATCCCCGTCCCGGTAATCCTGCGTCGCGTCCACGCTCCAGCTAAGGGAGGTTCCGTCACTTGTGACCGTGATGGTTCCCTGCAGATCCGTCCGGTAGAGCGCTGCCCCGCATGCCTTCACCCGGTCGAGTACCGTGCGCGTCGGATGGCCGTAGGAGTTCCCCGCACCCGCACTGATCACAACCGCCGACGGCGACACGGCGCGCATAAACGCTTCGGAGGAAGACCCTTCACTCCCGTGATGACTTGCCAGATACACGTCCGACTCCAGCGTCACGCCGGAGTCAAGCATCGCCTGCTCTTCGGCTTTTCCGGCGTCACCGCAGATTAAAAAGCTGGTGTCGCCGTACACAAGGCGGATTCCGACGGAATTATCATTATCCTCCTTCGGATCATAGGCTTTTGGGCAGACCACCGTAAAAGAGGCATCGCCAAGCGTGTAAGTGTCTCCCACTGCCGGGTAGGCAAGTGCAATATCCTGCTCCTTTATCACGCGCTCAAACGACTCATAGACTCTGGTATCCGTCACGTAATCGGGAGCAAGCACCTGTCCGCAGGAAAATGCGTGCAGGGCGCCGACCACACCGTTTAAGTGATCCGCATCATAGTGGGAGGCGATCACATAGGCGAGTTCTTCTACGCCCTGTTCCTTCAGATAGCTTACCACAAACGAGGAATAGTCTCTGTTGCCGCCGTCGATCAGCATATACGCTCCGCTCTGCTCCACTAAAACGGCATTGCCCTGTCCGACATCCAAAAACGTCACCGACAGCGTTCCGTCCGGCGTCTGTCCTTCCCCCGGCTCTGCCATCTCCTCTGTCGGTGAGCCACCATTCTCCTGCTGCTCTGCCATCTGCATTTCCGACATCTGACCATCCTGCAAGGTTCCTCCGGACAGTGCCGCCTGCTGCTCTGCCGCCTGTCCGTCCGATGCCGTCCCACATCCCGACAGCAAAAGAAGCAGGGCCGCACAAAGTGCCGCTGCCCCGCTTCTGATTCTGCTGCTGTTATCTCTCTTTTTCTTCTGCTTCCCCGCTGTCTGCATGTTCTTTTTCCTCTTCCATAAAATACATGCGCGCAGCGAAATCCTGAAAATACCGCACCTCATTGTTGTATCCGGTTCCGCCGAACGCCTGTTTAAGCTTCACTCCATGATACATTAACATATCTCCGGCTGCATGGCAATCCTCGATCTCCCCGTCCATCTTCTTAAATCTGGCAATCAGATCCAGCGCCAGCGAATCCTGCCTGATGTGTACCGGTGAGACGGTATTGACCAGATCCCCGAAATCCTTGATATTGTATTTTAAGCTGCGGTTGTAGAAATGATACCGCGCATCGGGTTTTAATCCCTTCGCCTTATAGCTGTGATACTGGGTATTCGGTACGACCAGCTTCTGCATCAGCATACCGACCGCACGGGTCTGGTCTTCCGACACACAGGTCCACTCCATCTGGTTTCCCACGCTCTGGGAGAGTACACTTTCATGTGCCCCCTCTCCGAATGTGCGTCCGCGGTAAAACCGTCCCTTCTGCAATACCTCCCGCCACTGTTTGTACAGTGCGATCTGTGCCTTTACCGCCGCAAAATCCTCGCGGGACAGATCACAGAAATTGCACTCATAGCCGCAGATGCCGAACGCCGCCACGGCGAACCGTGTCTCAAGCGGCGTCACGCGGAGCGTCTGGTGGTTGGGGCACGCCGACACATGCGCGCTCACAACGGACATCGGATAGCCGTAGGAATAGCCGGTCTGAATCTCCGCCCGGCAGAGCGCATCCGTGTCATCCGACGCCCAGATCTGTGGAAAATAGGATAAAATTCCAAGATCGAACCGGTTGCCGCCCGCCGAGCATCCCTCAAAGAGAATGTCCGGGAAACGCGCGGTAAGCTCTCTCATGCACCGGTACAGTCCCAGCACATAGCGGTGTGCCACCTCCCCCTGCCGCTCGGGCGGAAGCGCTCCGGAATAGTAATCCGTAAACGTCCGGTTCATATCCCATTTGACATAGGAGATCTCCGCCGAGGAAAAGACTTTCGTCATCGTCTCGATGATATAGTCCTGCACTTCCGTTCTCGTAAGATCAAGGATGCGCTGGTTGCGCCCCTCCGCATGCGGTTTTCCCGGAATCTCAATCGTCCAGTCCGGATGTGCCTGATAGAGATGACTGTTCACATTCACCATCTCCGGCTCCACCCAGATACCGAAATCCAGCCCGAGCGCCTTGATCTTTCTTCCAAGTCCCGCAAGACCTCCCGGAAGCTTCTTCTCGTTGACTTCCCAGTCTCCCAGGGAATGTGCGTCATCATTGCGCTCGCCGAACCAGCCGTCGTCCATCACAAAAAGTTCTACGCCGGCTTCCTTTGCCTTCTTCGCCAGAGCAAGCAGCTTTCTCTCATTGATGTCAAAATAGGCTGCCTCCCAGCTGTTAAGCAGCACCGGACGCACCTTGTGCTTAAACGCTCCACGCACGATGTGCTCCCGCACAAATGCATGCATGCACTGGCTCATGCCATTGTAGCCCTCGCAGGAATACGCCATGACCGCCTCCGGCGCCGCAAAGTTCTCCCCCGGAGCCAGCAGCCAGGAAAATGACTGCGGATTGATGCCGGCAGTCAGGCGCATCTTGCCGTAGCCGCTCACTTCCGCCGCCTCATAGTGATTGCCGCTGTAGATGAGGTTGCATCCATAACACTCTCCGGTATCCTCCGTCGTATCCGTCTTTGCAATCATGACGAACGGGTTGGCACGGCTGGAGGAGGTTCCCGTGTAGGACGCATTGACATGTTTTCCCGCCTCCATGCGCGTATCGGAGCGGTGCATCTCCCTCGCCCACGCACCGGTAAAGGTTGTAAAAACATACTCTGCCGGATCAAAGTCGATCTGGGTGCTCATCAGGCGATTCAGACGGACCGTCTCCCCGCTCTCATTGAAGAGAACGGCGCTTCGCACAATCGCATCGCACTCTGCGTAGACATCATAATGAAGTTCCAGCACAAGATCATAGGAATGATCGCGCAGCCTTACGCTGAGACGCTGCGCCTCCCCCTTCTCGTCGTAAGCTCCCGGGAGATCTCCGTTTTCTGTCCCCGCCGTCTTTTCTGTGATCTCATAGCTTTCATAGCGGAAATCCGAAGTGGTGCTGCCATCCGCGTGCACGATCTCCACAAACGGTTCGCGGATGTCCCCTTTTCCGTAGGAGGACATCTCAAGCCGCATGTCCTCCAGAGAGAACGCCGGATGCTCCCCGTCGCAGAGATTCGTATTTCCCGGTGCAAATGTATGCTTCTCCACCAGCGGAGCAACATCACACTCCGCCGGATGCTCAGGCAGCGTCAGGTGCCTTCCGTAATACAGATGCTCCAAATGCCCTGTCTCCATTCTCCGGAAGCAGTATGTCGTATGCGCCGTCTCCAGCACAAAAATATGTCCGTCCGCTTTTATCATTTAGTATGCCCCTTTCTTGACCTGCTCTGCGATCTCGGCAACCTTCTCCTCCGTCAGAATATACTTTTTGTGGAAAATGAAAATGCCGCACAGAAGGCAGATGATCGGAAGAATCGTCATTGTCATGCGCAGACCTACCACCGAGGATGTGGCAGCTGTCGCAACTGCTGCGGTATCTGTTGTATCGTTGCTCAGATTGCAGATCTGTAAGCAGATCGATGCAATCAGTGCCGCCACGCCGCTCGCCAGTTTGACCACGAACGTCTGCATGGAAAAGATCACGCTCTCGTCACGTCTGTGATTTTTCAGCTGTCCATAGTCTACGGTATTGGCAAGGAACACCGTCGTCAGCACTGTCAGCACGCCGTTTGCTGCAAAGATGAAAAATCCCGGGATAAACAGCAGTATCACGTTGGACATATTGGTGAATGCCAGTACTAAAAGCACCACATAACCGATGATTGCCATAGCAAATCCTGTGTAGAACACCTGGATCGTTCCCATGAATTTGCGCAGCAGCGGGAATAAGATCATCATGGACAGAATCTGTACCGCTCCGCCGAACGTATTAAACAAGGTGTAGCTGTTGTACCAGCCCTCGCCGCCGAAGTCATATTTAAAGAAATAGATCACAAGGTTTGAGGTCGTATAGACCGCACAGTTGATGAGAACGATGGTGATCACGACCGTCATCGCCTGGTCGTTCTGAATCAGTGCACGGAACATCTGTCCCACAGACGGAGAATCCACATTGACCGTAGATTTTTCCTTGACGTTGACACATGTAATCGTCGTGAAAAGTACAAATAAGATTGCAATGATGAGTGCAAACCACTTGAATCCCACGCGCTCATCCCCGCCGCCAAGACGGTATACACATAACATTGTGATGATCGTGATGATGGCAGAGCCGACGCCCGCACAGGAGCGCGCCATCGTGGAAAGTCCCTCACGCTCTTTACCGCCCTCGGTAAACGCCGGAATCATTGACCAGTAAGGGATATCCATCATCGTGTACGTCACACCCCAGAGCACATAGGTGACTGCTGCATAGGCCACCAGACCGCCTCCGTCGAGTGCCGGCGGTGCAGAGAACATCAGGTAGAGCATGATGGCATTTAAAATCGTTCCGATCAAAAGCCACGGGCGGAATTTTCCCCATCTCGTCCTTGTCTTGGCAACCACCACACCCATGATCGGATCGTTGAACGCGTCAAACACACGCGCTGCAAGTAAGATCACGCCCATTGCAAACGCACTCACCCCGAGAATATCCTGATAATAATACAGTATGTAACTTGCGGAAAGCATGTACACCATGTCTTTTCCGACTGCTCCAAGTCCGTAGGAGACTTTTTCTTTTCCTGTCAGTTTCATGTGATCCTCCAATTCTGCGCCTTCGCGCTCCCCTTATCTCTTCTCCATCGCAAGCTCTACCACACGGTAGGCTCCGTCGTAAATTCCTGCTGCCTTGTTCTTCTCGATGCAGTCGCACATATCGTTAAGCAGCGCGTCCTCGTTTAAGAACAGATCCAGCATCTGTACCGTGTGCGGAATATCTCTGCACTCTAACGTGCCGTCCCCGATCTCTGCGGAGTGGATGGCGCCCCACTGCTCATGCCCGCCGACACGCTTGATAAACAGCTTCGGCACCGGGTAGAATGCCAGCTCGCTCGGCTTTGTCACAAGCACATCGCAGCTTCTCATCAGAAGGTTCGTGCAGTAGACTGCCTCGAAAATATTCTCATGCCAGAAGCTGTGGATGCCGCTTACCTCACCGGTAAGTGCCTGTGCGGCAAACTCTGTCGTATCCTTCCAGTTATTAAAATGCTCCGTTGCAAACTTCTTCATTCCCGGGATCTCGCCGAGCAGCTCCTCCCAGACATTGCGGTAATCACCGACATTCACATACAGTGCGGCTCTGCCGTCCCGAATCGCAGGGAGCAGATGTTTAATGATGGAAGCAAAAATCTCTCTCTGTGCTCCCGCTCCTCCGATTGTGAGAAGAAAACGCATCGGCTTTTTCTCTCTCTTGCGCGCCCGTCTCGTCTCACAGTCCGCCTCGATGTTGCTCACCAGCTCATGGTCGATGTAATGTCCCGTATAGATCAGATCATCCTCAGGCATCGGGCGAAGAACGTCAGCTCCCTGCATGCCGTTTAAGATGCGGTAGCCCTGGTAGGCGTAATGCGTCTGCACGGTGTGAATGCTTCCCTCCGATAAATGCAGCGCCATTGGCCAGTTGTCCGGAATCGCGTTGACCACATGCTTCATTCCCGCATGGATTGCCGCCTGCGCCGGCCACACGTGTGTCGCCACCACCGGAATCTCCTTCGGCACATTCGCATAGACCGGAGCCATCAGTTCCGCGTTTTTCTGATCCGCGGCATTGTAGGAAAGCTTCCGGAAGCCTTCATAGTTCATCGGCTCCCAGACCAGACGGTTAAACAGTCTGCTCTTCTGGGAAAGTCTTGATCCCAGGGAATACAGATCATTCTGCGCACCAATAACTTTTGTGCAGGTCGTCTGCGGGTAGGAATTCAAGTCCATCCAGTACGGTACATAGCCCATGGAATGTGCCGCAGATGCGATCGCCATGGAAATGCGGTAATGTCCGAATCCCATGCGGATGTTGCCGACGATGATTCCCTTTTCCGTGTCAAATCCCACGTTTTCTCCCGTCTCTCCCACACGGATGTCATGTACGTCCAGCATATCGCCGATGTATTCATTCTTCTTCACGATTGCAGGATAATCTGCCCCTGCATCGTCCCCGAATTTTTTTGCATATTTCTTTTTCGACTTTACCGCTTTCCGGTATACCTTATCCGGCATCGGATTGCCAAAAATAACTTTTGATTTTTCTTCCATTGCCTGTGTTCCCTCTCTTCTCTTACAATCTCTGTCGCTCTGCCGCTGCCGCAAAGCGCAGTTCCACCGGTTCGGTCTGTGCATTCCGGATGACAAGCCGTGCCTCACCGCTCTCACCCGTCGTCTTTATATAAGTGCCGCCCATTCCGCCCTCCAGCGAGATGACGGACGGTCCGATCAGCTCCACCGGTCCGCTCACCTCAAAGCTTACCGGCTCATTAAAGAAGCTAAGCAGATTGCCGTATTCGTCCCGCGCCTCAATCCGGATGGCCGCCACATCGTAGGTGCTTTTCTCCTGAAGTCCTGTGTGATCCGCCCGTGCAAAAAGTACAACCTTTGTCATCGGCTTTTTGATGAGTTCCGCAGTCACGCCGCCGTCCGACACCGCCTCAAACCGGTATGTCGTGGAAGTGCCTCCCCAGTCTCCGATATAGCGGTTATAGAGCACCACCGCATCGGTCGGCTTCATGTGATAAAGGAGCAGCATCTTAAGCGCCGTCACATACACGGATTTCGGAAGATGCGACAGTCCGTAGCGTGCGGTCGCATTCAACGCATCCTTGATTCCCTTTCCCTGCGCCGTTGTAAAATGTTCGTCCTTCTCGATCGCATCTCCGATATAATCGTCGATCACGAGCGGTCCGTGCGGCAGATGTTTCCACGGGGAATCCTCTCTCTTGTATTCCTTGATAAAACGGTCGTTTTTGTACATCCGCACACTGTCTGCGTTGGTAAAAATGTAGGTCTCGCCGCGGTTGCAGCCCGGGTGCTCCCCTATGTCCATGGAAGAACTCAGTTCCAGAACCGTATGCTCCTCCTGCTGGCATTCATAGACCCTCGCCGCCAGCTTCGGATTGCGGAACATATCCATCACGCCGTGGTAACAGATGCGGTCTCCGCTGCCGAAATCCTTGTGTGTGTTGTAGTCGAACATGCACCAGCCGAAGCTTCCTGCAATGTCACCCTCCGCAGCCGCCGCGTCGAGCACCCGCACATGGCGCAGCGCATGTTCCGCGCGGTGTTCCTCCCAGTCGAATGCCTTGGTCGGATACATGTGGCCATTGTACTCGCTGATCAGATACGGCTTTTTCGGATCGGATGTCACCGCCGCCTTTTTCTCACATCCCTGGTTCGTGCCGTCATGCACAAAATCATTGTAAGTGTAGACGTCTTCCAGAAGACTGCTCTTTTTGTGCGCCCGCACACCGCCCGTCGGTCTGGATGGATCGAGTTCGTGCGCCGCCGCGTTCGTCCTGCGGTAAAAATCATCATCGTCCTGCGACTCGTTGATGCGCACGCCCCAGAGAATGATGGACGTGTGATTGCGGTACTGCATCACCATATCGCGCACATTTATAACCGCCTGATCCTTCCACGCCTCATCGCCGATGTGCTGCCATCCCGGAATCTCCATAAATACCAGAAGTCCGATTCTGTCACACTGGTCGATAAAGTAATGAGACTGCGGATAGTGGGATGTCCGCACGGCGTTGACGCCAAGCTCATACTTTAAAATATCCGCGTCCATCCGCTGCATGGATTCCGGCATGGCATATCCCACATACGGATAGCTCTGATGGCGGTTGAGTCCGCGAAGCTTTACTTTTTTACCGTTCAGATAAAAACCGTCCGCCTTAAACTCGGCATGCCGAAAGCCCGTGACCGTCACGTTTTCATCCAGCACCTTTTCATCCCGGATGAGCTGCGTGCACACCTCATAGCAGACCGGATGGACGGTGTCCCACGACAGAACGGATTCCACCGTATAGTCAAGCACAAGCTTTGTTCCGGTCATCTCGCATTCGCCCAGAAGACGATATCCGCTCTCACCGCATCTTCTGATCTTCTGCCTGACGCTAAGATTCTCACCGCTGCCGTCCGCCGTAATCTCGGAGATGAGTCTGCCGGTGTCACCGGAAAGATCTCCCCGCACAAACACATCTTTCAGATAGGTCTTCTCCTTGATGTCGAGCCACACCTCACGGTAGAGTCCGCCGTACGTCATATAATCAATCACAAATCCAAACGGCGGTATATTCACGCTCTCCCTGCTGTCCACCTTGACCACCAGCGTGTTGCGGATGCCGTAGACGGCATCGTCGCTGATGTCCATCGTGAATGCCGTGTAGCCGCAGTGATGTTCCCCGATCTTCTTCCCGTTCCAGTAGACTTCGCTCTCATGCGCCGCCCCGTCAATCGTGAGCAGCAGACGTTTTCCTTTCCATTCTTCTGGAATGAAAACATCTCTGCGGTATCCGCTGACCATCTGGTAAACAGATTCGTCAAAATAGTGAAGCGGTGTCTCCTTTGCCGTGTGCGGAAGCCGTACCGGAGTCATGTTTCCCACGTCAAAGCCGTCGCCCAGCATTTCTTCCGTAAATTGCTCCGAAAACTTCCAGTCGTCATTTAAATATACTCTGTTCTCCATGTTCTACCTTTGCCTGTCACCTTCCTGCATTGCCACGCGTTTATCCCGCCGCCTCCGGCACCACAATTCCGTTTACCAGAATCGAAACCACCTCATCGAGCGCTTCCAGATAGGAAAGCCCGCTCTGAATCAGAATATCTCTCTGGAAAAACTGTTCTACCGTGGCCTCCAGCATCATCTTTACGATCGGAATGCTGACCTTGCGGACCACGCCTTCCGCCATTCCCTGCTCCAGAAGCTGGATCGTTGTCTCCCAGCCGGTCTCCAGTCTTTTTTCCACCTGCTTGTAGATCACCGGATACTTGTCCTTTAACAGATAGAGCTGTCTGAAATCCACATCCCGGTAACTCTCCGGAATCACTCCGAGAATCCGTCTTATCTTCTCCACCGTAGAGAGCGCGTCATCCTCCACAATCTGCTGTTCACTCTCCTTGATGGAATCGAACATGTAATCCACCATCGCAAGAAACATCGACTCCTTGTCGCGGAATACGGTATATATAGTCTTTTTACTCATTCCGAGGATCTTCGCCACATCGTCCATGGTGAACTTCAGGCCTTTCTCATTAAACGCTTTGATCGTTCCCTCCAGGATCACTTCTTTCTGCTGCATCTATGTCACCTCCCTCTTTCGGAAACTATTTTTCTTTTTCTGGTTTCCTTTATTCTATCACGATTTCCAGGTTCTCACAAGAAACCGAATTCACAAAATCAGTTTCCATTTTTTGTATAAATGTACTAAATTCCGGTCTTTCTGCCGCCTGCGCGTTCTTGCAATCCCGCCGTACAATGGGTATAATATGGTTAATTACAGACATGGAGGACATCATGGAAAACGATCATATCAGAACGATTCTTAACAATATTGAAAACGGAACACTCACCGCGAGTGAAGCCTACGCGCAGTTAAAGCTGGCTCCTTTTGAGGATCTCGGGTACGCCAAGGTCGATCATCACCGCGAAGTGCGCCAGGGAGCGCCGGAAGTGATCTACGGTGCCTCCAAGACAAAAGAACAGATCGAGGGCATCACGAACAGTCTGCTCGCCCACTGTCCGGAGAATATCTTAATCACGAGGCTCTCCCCGGAATCCGCGGCTTACCTCTCCAAGCGTTTTTCGCTGTTCTACGATGAGGCTTCCCGCATCGGCATTGTAAACCGCACGCCACATATCACAGCGGAGGGAACCATCGTCATAGCCACGGGAGGCACCAGCGACATTCCCGTTGCAGAGGAGGCAGCCTTAACGGCAGAAGTGCTCGGCAACAAGGTCGTACGCGTCTATGACGTCGGCTCTCCAACATGGAGCTGCTCTCATCCGCCAATGCCATCGTCGCCGTCGCAGGCATGGAGGGCGCTCTCGCCAGCGTCATCGGCGGTCTCGTGGACTGCCCTGTCATCGGCGTTCCCACAAGCGTTGGGTACGGCGCCAGCTTTCACGGCATCTCCGCGCTGCTCTCCATGCTCAATTCCTGCGCCAGCGGCGTGTCTGTCGTCAACATCGACAACGGCTTCGGCGCGGGCTACCTTGCAAGCATGATCAACCACATCGGCGGCTGATCACACCATCCATCACTCTAACAGGAGGTTTCTTCTCACTATGAAAACAATTTATCTGGAATGTAATATGGGTGCTGCCGGAGATATGCTGATGAGTGCCCTTTATGAGATCTGCGATCAGAAAGAATGGTTTTTGCACAAGATGAACACCATCTTTGCCCCTTATCATATCGCGCTTTCCCCGGAATCCGCCGTAAGCTGCGGTATCAACGGAACCCACATGAAAGTAACGGTGGACGGTACCGAGGAGGTCTCTCTCGATGTCAAGGCGGGACATGCCCATCACACGCATGCAGAGAGTCCGGATGCATCCGGTGCCCACGATGCGTCCGATTCTGCGGAGGACGGACACTCCCACACGCACACCACCTACGCCGCCGTCTGCGAGGAGATCGCATCCCTTGATCTTCCCGCAGAGGTAAAGGACGATGCGCTCGCCATCTACCGCCTGCTCGGAGAGGCAGAAGCAAAAGTACACGACACCACGTTAGAGCAGATCCATTTTCACGAGGTGGGAACACTCGACGCACTCGCGGATGTGGTCGGCTGCGCGCTTTTAATCCGCACGATCGCACCGGAGCAGATTCTCGCGTCGCCTCTTCACGTCGGAAACGGCTTTGTAAAATGTGCACACGGCGTGCTGCCGGTTCCTGCCCCGGCGACCGCAGAGCTTCTGCGCGGCGTTCCGTTCTCCACCGGCCCCGTGACCGGCGAGCTTTTAACCCCGACAGGTGCTGCCATCCTGCACTACTATGTGCTGCGCTATCTCCCGATGCCAACCATGACCGCGTCGGAGATCGGCTACGGCATCGGCTCGAAAGATTTCGGCATCGCGAACTGTGTCCGTGCTTTTCTCGGCGACACCGCCTCCTATCTCGCTGCCGAGGAGGAGGAGCCATACTCCTGCGACGATACCATTTTATCGATCTCCTGCAACATCGACGATATGACCGGCGAAGCGCTGGGACTTGCAACGGAGATCTTTATGGCACCAGAAAAAATCGGTTTTGTCACAGAACTTCTTATGGAAGAAGGAGCCTTTGACGTATATACAACCAATATCCAGATGAAGAAAAACCGTCCCGGCATTCTCTTAACCTGTCTGTGTGAGATGGAGGAACGTGAAAAATTCACAGGGCTTTTCTTCCTCCATACTTCGACCAGAGGCGTGCGCTACCAGGTGTTCGAACGCGCAAAGCTGGAATCTACTTTTGAGACGCGCAAGACCTCGTACGGCAATATCCGCATCAAAAAAAGTTCCGGCTACGGCATCCAGAAAGAGAAAGCGGAATTTGAGGATTTAAAATCCGTGGTTTTAAAGAACCACTGTGCTCTCTCTTTGAATGAAGTCGAGAAATCCCTGCACTAAAAAACGTGCGGGAGACTGCACATACCGCAGTCTCCC
>ERZ779850.1667-NODE-1667-length-21080-cov-3.166659_pt1 | contig 21080 bp, 15 predicted proteins | sample MGYA00511249_ERZ779850 | MGnify/ENA primary metagenome ERZ779850 (study PRJEB29588, sample SAMEA2162475) | human gut metagenome | biome: human gut; feature: human-associated habitat; material: faeces | place: Denmark | collected 2008/2010 ...
GCAGCACCAGTCCGGAATGCGTAACAGGAAGTCCGATCTCCTGTGAATCCACATGTCCGTTCCATTTCTTGAGCTCCGTTCCAAGCATATAAGTCAGAACGGCCGGTGCAAGTCCTGTTGTATAGGAGTTGACCAGAAAGAATAATGGGTCATCCGACAGAATCTGTGTACATAACTTGATCAGCGGATGAATTGCATCCTCGATCTTCCAGATCTCACCTTTAGGTCCACGTCCGTATGACGGAGGGTCCATGATGATGGCATCATAGTGATTGCCACGGCGGATCTCACGCTCTACGAATTTTACACAGTCATCGACCAGCCAGCGGATCGGTCTGTCAGATAATCCGGAAGAGGCTGCATTTTCCTTTGCCCATGCAACCATTCCTTTAGAAGCATCTACATGTGTAACACTTGCTCCGGCAGCAGCGGCTGCGAGAGTAGCACCACCTGTGTAAGCAAAGAGATTCAGTACTTTGATCGGTCTTCCTGCATTTCTGATCTTCTCAGAGAACCAGTCCCAGTTCGTTGCCTGTTCCGGGAAAAGTCCGGTGTGCTTGAAGCTGAAAGGCTTCAGATTAAATGTCAGTTCTTTATAATGAATCTGCCACTGTTCCGGGAGACTGAAGAATTCCCATTCCCCGCCGCCTTTCTTGCTGCGGTGATAGTGGCCGTTCATATGTTTCCATCCACGCTCGGTTTTCGGGGTATCCCAGATAACCTGCGGGTCAGGACGGACCAGCGTGTACTGTCCCCAGCGCTCTAATTTCTCACCTTTACTACAATCTATTACTTCATAATCTTTCCATTGATCTGCAATCCACATAGAATTATATCCTCTTTCTTCTCAAATAATAAGTTTTCATATGTTTGTATTCATTGTGTTCGAATCTGTAGAACATATTACTGTCAGCTTTTTGTATAAAGGTTAATATCGAATATAATTTTTGAAAAAGCTGATCAGGAAAAGTCCTGCAGAGGAATTATAGCATGAAAAATTAAGAAATTCAATTTTACATTTCCATACATTTCCTACATACACTTTACACACATTTAACAATTCGCAGATTTTGGATTTAACATACGTCTTATAAGATAGCTATTGTCGAAAGCGACAAAGAAAAAAATCAGAATAAAAAAAGATGAGAATCTAAGGAGAGTATGATTATGAAAATGAAAAAGTTTATCGCAGTTTTATCCGTAGCAACAATGGCAGCAGGACTTGCAGTTGGATGTGGAAGTTCAGATAGTGGTTCTTCTGATGATAAGAGCAGCAAAGGTGACTGGGATTCTTCCAATGATATAACAATCGTTTCCAGAGAAGATGGCTCAGGAACAAGAGGAGCGTTCATCGAACTTTTCGGAATTGAAGAAAAGAAAGACGGCGAAAAAGTAGACATGACAACAGATGATGCACAGATCACAAACAGCACATCCGTAATGCTTACAACAGTAGCCGGAGATGATTACGCAATCGGTTATGTATCACTCGGATCTTTAAATGATACTGTAAAAGCTTTAAAGATCGATGGTGAAGAAGCAACAGAGCAGAACATCAAAGATGGAAAATACAAGATCTGCAGACCATTCAACATTGCAACAAAGAAAGGTGCAGACAATGAACTGGCAAAAGACTTCATCTCATATATCATGAGTAAAGAAGGACAGCAGGTAATCTCAGATAACGGATATATCGGAGATGATTCAGCAGAAGCTTATGCAGGAACGAAACCATCCGGAAAAGTTGTAGTCGGTGGATCTTCTTCTGTATCACCGGTTATGGAAAAACTGATCGAGGCTTATAAGAAAGTCAACACAGGAGCAGAGATCGAACTTCAGACAACAGACTCTACAACAGGTATGACATCAGCAATCGATGGAAGTTATGATATCGGAATGGCATCACGTGAATTACAGGATGAAGAAAAAGATAAACTGGACAGCCAGGCAATTGCTACAGACGGAATCGCAGTTATTGTAAATAAAAACAATACAACAGATGAACTCAGCAGTGATCAGGTAAAGACAATTTATACTGGTGATGCAACCACATGGGATGAGGTAGTAAAATAATATGAAATCAAAAGCATGGACGGAAAAATTCATGCAGGTAATATTTGCAGTTGCCGCCTGCGCTTCGGTGCTGGCGGTTGCTCTCATTTGTATATTCTTATTTGCAAATGGTATTCCTGCAATGAGTAAGATTGGATTTGGAAAATTCTTAACCGGCGAGTTGTGGAGACCGAAAAATGATATTTACGGAATCTTTCCAATGATCGTCGGAAGTTTATATGTGACAGCAGGTGCGATCATCATTGGTGTACCGATAGGAATCCTGACAGCTGTATTTATGGCTTTCTATTGTCCGAAAGCAATCTACAGACCTTTGAAAATGGCTACGGAACTTCTGGCGGGAATTCCGTCCGTTGTATATGGATTCTTCGGACTGGTCGTTCTGGTACCGTGGGTAAGAGAAATCGGACGAAGTCTTCACCGGGGCGGCAACGGAAGCAGTATGATCACTGCATCCATTCTGCTTGGAATGATGATCCTGCCAACGATCATCGGTCTGACAGAATCAGCACTCAGAGCAGTTCCGACACAGTATTACGAAGGTGCTGTGGCACTTGGCGGAACACATGAAAGAGCAATCTTTACAGTTGTACTTCCGGCAGCAAAATCTGGTGTGGTCGCAGCAATCGTTCTTGGAATCGGACGTGCGATCGGAGAGACCATGGCTGTGATCATGGTAGCAGGTAACCAGCCGAGAATGCCGCGTGGAATCTTCCAGGGAGTCAGAACGCTGACAGCCAATATCGTAATCGAGATGGGATATGCATCGGGACTTCACAGAGAGGCACTGATCGCAACAGGTGTGGTACTTTTCGTATTCATCCTGCTTCTGAACTTCTGTGTGGCACTTTTGAACAGGGGGAAGAATCATGAGTAATAATGAAATGACTTTGAAAGACAAATTAAAAGCCTATACGAGAACACCGGGTTCTCTGATCGTGATGCTTCTGGTCATGCTTTCAGCGATCCTTACATTTGCAGTACTGATATTCCTGATCGTGTATGTAGTTGTCCACGGAGTGCCGTATCTGAAGCCGTCGATCTTTTCGCTTCATTATACATCAGAGAATGCATCCCTGATGCCGGCGCTTATTAATACCGTGATTATGACATTTTTATCACTTTTTATCGCTGTTCCATTTGGTATCTTCTCAGCAATCTTCCTTGTGGAATATGCAAAGAGAGGAAACAAATTCGTAGAAGTCATCAGACTTACGACAGAGACATTGCAGGGAATTCCATCCATTGTATATGGACTTTTCGGAATGTTATTCTTCGTAACAACCTGCGGGTGGGGTTTTTCCATATTAGCAGGTGCATTTACCCTTGCAATCATGGTACTTCCGTTGATCATGCGAAGTACAGAAGAAGCATTGAAAGCCGTACCGGATTCATACAGAGAAGGAAGCTTTGGACTTGGTGCAGGAAAACTCCGTACCGTATTCCGCATCGTACTTCCGTCAGCGGTACCGGGAATCCTGGCAGGTGTGATCCTGGCGATCGGACGAATCGTCGGAGAGACAGCAGCGCTGATCTATACAGCGGGAACCGTTGCAAAGGTACCAAGTAGTGTATTCGGCTCCGGACGTACTCTTGCGGTTCATATGTACAACTTATCCAGTGAAGGACTTTATATGAATCAGGCATATGCAACAGCAGTTGTGCTTCTGGTACTGGTTGTACTGATCAATACTATATCAGGTATGATTGCAAAACGAATCACGAAATCGTAAAGAAAAGAATAGATGAGGAACAGGAAGGAATCTTAAATGAGTAAAATAAGTATTAAGAATATGGATCTGCACTATGGTGATTTCCATGCTCTGAAAAATGTGAATCTTGAGATAGAAGCGAATAAGATCACAGCATTTATCGGACCATCCGGATGTGGTAAATCTACATTGTTAAAATCCATCAACCGGATGAATGATCTGGTAGAAGGCTGCAGGATCGACGGACAGATTCTTCTGGACGGTCAGGACATTTTCCATGATATTGATGTGAATCTGCTTAGAAAAAGAGTCGGAATGGTATTCCAGAAACCGAATCCATTCCCGATGAGCATCTATGACAATGTTGCATACGGACCAAGAACACACGGAATCCGTTCGAAAGCAAAGCTGGATGATCTGGTAGAAAAATCCTTAAGAGATGCAGCCATCTGGAATGAATGTAAAGACAGATTAAAGACAAGCGCGCTTGGAATGTCAGGCGGACAGCAGCAGAGACTCTGTATCGCAAGAGCATTGGCTGTACAGCCGGAAGTTCTTCTGATGGATGAGCCGACAAGCGCACTTGATCCAATCTCTACATCGAAGATTGAAGACCTTGCGATGGAGCTGAAAAAAGATTATACTATCGTTATGGTAACACATAATATGCAGCAGGCTGTACGTGTATCAGATAACACAGCATTCTTCCTGTTGGGAGAAGTGATCGAGTATAATGAGACAGAAAAATTATTCTCCATTCCGGCGGATAAAAGAACAGAAGATTATATTACAGGGAGGTTTGGTTAAGATATGCGTAATCGATTTGATCAACAGTTGGAGTTACTTAATAAACAGCTTATTTACATGGGTGAGTTGTGTGAAGAGGCGATTGGAAAAGCAACGACTGCATTAAAAGAAGGAAGCATGGAACAGGCAGAGAAAGTAAGAATTGCAGATGAAGAGATCGATCAGGCGGAGATAGATATTGAAAGACTTTGCTTAAGACTTCTTCTTCAGCAGCAGCCGGTAGCAAGAGATTTGAGACAGATATCCGCAGCACTTAAGATGATTACCGATATGGAGCGCATCGGAGATCAGGCATCAGATATTGCAGAGATTATTATCACTGAAGACAAATCAGAAGCGCAGGATATTCCGATGATCATCAAGATGTCAGAGGCGGCCAGCAAAATGGTCCGTGACAGTGTCAATGCTTACGTAGAGAAAGATCTGGATCTGGCAAGAAAAGTAATGGAAAATGATGATGTGGTAGATGAACTTTTTGAGGAAGTGAAGACGACATTGATTAATTTCATTGCTGAAAATAAAGGTCTGCAAGGTGTGGAAGCAATCGATCTGATTATGGTTGCCAAATATCTGGAGCGTATTGCAGACCATGCAACGAATATCGCAGAGTGGGTGGAATTCTCAATTACAGGAATCCACAAATCATCTGTAGTATAAAGAAGGAGAATGAGGAATGATTTTTTGTGTAGAAGATGACGGTAATATACGGGAACTGGTGGTGTATACCCTGGAAAGTACAGGGTTTCAGGCACGCGGATTCGAAGATGGAAGTTCATTCCTTGAAGCTCTGGCATTAGAGACGCCAGAGCTTGTTCTGCTTGATATCATGCTGCCGGGAGAAGACGGAATGGAGCTTTTGAGAAAGTTAAAAGCATCAAAGAAAACGAAAGACATTCCTGTTATTATGGTTACGGCAAAAGGTGCAGAATATGACAAAGTAAAAGGACTGGATGCCGGGGCTGATGACTATGTGACGAAACCTTTTGGTATGATGGAACTGATCTCACGTATCAAGGCGGTATTAAGACGCAGTGCGAAGGGAAGTGTATCCAGTGAAGATACATTTGAGATCGGAGAGATCCGGTTAGATCCAAAGAAACATGAAGTGACAGTTCATGGAGAGGTAGTGAATCTGACCCTGAAAGAATATGAATTACTGAAGCGCCTGATGAAGAATTCGAACATTGTGCTTACCAGAGACCAGCTTCTGGAGGATATCTGGGGTTATGATTTCGACGGGGAGACGAGAACCGTGGATGTGCATGTCAGAACCTTAAGACAGAAGCTCGGAGATGCAGGTGAACAGATTGAGACGGTCCGGGGAGTCGGATACCGTATGAGTAGGTAATAATATGAAACAAAGTATGAGAAAAAAGATCCAGAGCAGTATGATCCTTGTGATTGCGCTGACATTGATCATAGCCTATGCGATTACTACACTGGTCGTATATCGCCAGACGATCCATATCATGGAAGGCGAAGTCAGACAGGAGGCGGATTATATCAATGTAGCAATCGATACCTCCGGAGAATCTTATCTGAAGATAATGGATAAGGTGCATAAGGATACAAGAATTACACTGATCGATTCAGACGGAAATGTAAAATATGATTCCAAAGAAGATGAAGTAACGTTTCAGAATCATAAGAACCGTCCGGAAGTAAAAGAAGCATTAAAAACAGGAAGCGGACAGGACATTCGAGAGTCCAATACGCTGAATAAAGAGATGTTCTATTATGCAGTGAAATTGGAAAATGGAGATATCCTGCGTGTATCAAAGACGGTAGATACCGCATTCCGGACAGCGATGAAAGTATTTCCGGTGATGGGACTGATCGCAGTGATCATGCTTGCATTTGCAAGTGCACTTGTAAAATGGCAGGTAACGCGACTGATCCGTCCGATCAACAGACTGGATCTTGAGAATCCATTGGAGAATGACGTGTACGAAGAATTAACACCACTTTTACAGAGTATCGATAAGCAGAATAAAGAAAAAGATGCGGTTGCCAATATGAGAAAAGAATTCTCGGCAAACGTGTCGCATGAATTAAAGACTCCGCTTACATCTATTTCAGGTTATGCGGAGATTATGAAAAATGGATTGGTAAAACCGGAAGATATGACGGGGTTTGCAGAACGTATTTATAATGAAGCAAGCCGCCTGATCACGCTGGTAGAAGATATTATCAAGTTATCCAAACTGGATGAGGGCAATGTAGAGCTGGAAAAAGAAGAAGTAGATCTTTATAAGTTGACAAGAGAGATCTTGACCAGACTTTCGCCACAGGCAGCGAAGAGAAAAGTACATGTAGAGGTGACGGGAGAGCCGGTAGAATACGTGGGAATCCGCCAGATCCTGGATGAGATGATCTACAATATCTGTGAAAATGCGATCAAGTATAACAAAGAAGGCGGAAAGTTAACCGTCTGGGTAGGCAATACCCTGCAGGGCAAGAAAATCTGTGTCACAGATACCGGAATCGGAATACCGGAAAATGAAACGGATCGTATCTTCGAACGTTTCTATCGTGTAGATAAAAGCCATTCCAAAGAAACCGGCGGAACCGGCCTTGGACTGTCAATCGTAAAACACGGAGCCATGCTTCACGGAGCCAAGATCCATGTAGACAGTAAACTGGGCGAAGGAACGAAGATAGAACTCATATTTTAATTGAGAAACTATAGACAGGTTATGAAATAAGAAGTAAAAAGATAGAATATAGCAGAAAAAGCGGATTCCAGGCCCAGCACACGGAATCCGCCTTTTTAAAACTATATAGCATGATAAGAACAGGGACATAATATCTTTTCTGGTTCGTCCTTGTTTTACACAACATAGTTTTGGAAAAATATAGAAGTTTTTTAAGAAATCTTAAGAATTATTTGCGTATGTCTTTAAGAAATCAAGCCTACAATAACTTCAAGAAATAGGTAAGGAGGCTTATAGTTATGGACAAGATCAGTATTATCATTCCGTGCTTCAATGAAGAAGAAGCATTGCCGATCTATTATACCGAAATGAAAAAAGTTATGGACACCATGAAGAAACAGACCGATTTCGAATTGATATTTGTAGATGACGGATCATCCGATAGAACATATAAGATTATGAAAGAATTACACAGAAAGGACGGAAGATGCCAGTATCTTTCCTTTTCCAGAAACTTTGGAAAAGAAGCGGCTATTTATGCAGGACTTCAGAATGCAGGCGGTAATTATGCGGCAATTATGGATGTGGATCTGCAGGATCCGCCGTCACTTCTGCCGGAGATGTACAGAATTCTGAAAGAAGAACCATATGACAGTGTGGCAACCAGACGTTCAACCAGAAAGGGAGAACCAAAGATCCGGTCATTTTTATCCAAAGAATTTTATAATGTGATCAATAAGATATCGAAGACAGAGATCGTAAGCGGTGCCAGAGATTACCGTCTGATGAACCGTAAGATGGTAGATGCGGTTCTGGAGATGAGTGAATACAACCGATTTTCAAAAGGAATCTTCGGCTGGGTCGGTTTCCGTACGAAATGGCTGGAATATGAGAATATCGAAAGAGCTGCCGGAGAAACAAAATGGAATGTAAAGAAATTATTCATTTATTCTCTGGAGGGGATTACGGGATTTTCTGTGGTGCCATTGTCGATCGCATCGTATATGGGAGTTCTGTTTTGCGGATTATCATTCCTGATGATCGTTGCAATCGTAGTTCGTACACTGATCTGGGGAGATCCGGTGGCCGGATGGCCGTCGCTGGTCTGTATTCTGTTCGGTGTGGGCGGTGTACAGCTTCTGTGTACCGGAATTCTGGGACAGTATCTTGCCAAGACATATCTGGAAGTAAAGAACCGTCCGGTATACCTGTTAAAGGATTCCAGTAAAGAAGAACAGAGGATTATGATGATGCCATTATCACAGAACATGCGGAGGAAGAGTTATGGGAAAGGAAAAGAAGTGCACTCTGTATAAGAAATATACTTCATATAAGAAATGCATTCCATACCTGATACTTGCCGGATTTACATTTTTTTTCTGCTGGTGGTTTGTGGGAAGACATGGAATCTTTGGAGCAAAAGTAGACTGGCTCAGTCAGCATAGTGTGCTGCCGGATTATTTCCGGCAGCAGTTTTATGCAACGGGAAAGATATTTCCGGAATTTGCGCCGAATCTGGGTGGAGGTCAGAACATTTATCATTTTGCTTATTACGGACTATACAGTCCATTGATTCTGCCGTCATATCTGCTCCCATTTGTGAAAATGTCAGATTACATCATGGTGATCAGTATAACAGGTCTGACGGTTTCGGTACTGCTTTTTTATTACTGGCTGAAAAGCAGAAAGATGGATACAGGCGTTGCTTTTATCATATCGCTGATGTTCCTGCTGGCGGGCCCGATGATCGGACAGTACAGCGGTCAGATCATGTTCGTAGATTATATGCCGTTCTTATGTCTGGCACTTATAGGTGTGGACCGGTATTTTGAAAAAGAAAAAAGCGGTCTTTTTACAGTCAGTGTATTTCTGATGATCATGACCAGTTTCTATTTCAGTATTGGCGGAATGCTGGCACTGGTTCTTTATGGACTGCACCGGTATTTTGAACAAAGAGAAGGATGCAGAGTCACGGTCAGAGGCTTTTTAGTGGATGGACTGTGTTTTGTTCGTCCAATGATTCTGGCAGTACTTATGAGTAGTTTCTTCCTGGTGCCAACGGTACTTGCACTGGCGGGTGGTAGAAGTAAAGGGCAGAATACATCGCTTACTACCCTTTTCGTTCCGCAGATCACGGTAGAACGATTCGCTTACAGCATCTATGGAATCGGACTTACAACACTTGTGATCACCGTTTTGATCACAGGACTTCTGTACCGGAAAGTATATGAGAGAGTGCTCACATATGGATGTGTGATCGTGCTTGTAATTCCGGTATTTGCTTACTTATTAAATGGCGGACTGTATATCAGAGATAAGGTATTCATTCCATTTCTGCCATTGTTGTGTTATCTGATTGCTATTTATCTGGAAAAGTGCAGGAAAGAGAAATTGTCTCTTATTGCAGGAATGGTTCCGTATATCATTACAACGGTATTTGTTTATATAGCAAGAAACCAGTTTACATCTAAAGGAATAGAGGAAAACGTATGGAAGGCATTACTTGCAGAAAGTGTTCTGTTCCTGATATGTTATGTGCTTTATTGTGCAGTGAAGAGCCACTGCAAAGAGACAAAAGAGATTCTGATGCTGGCACTGCCGTCGGTGCTATGTCTGGCGGTCACGATGAATACCTTTTATCAGATGGAGCCGGACCGGTATGTCAGTCAAAAACTGTACCGGGATGTTGTAGGAGAACATAATGAACAGGCGGTAAAAGAAGCTTTGAAAAATGATGGTGGATATTACCGCACAGAACAGATGGGCAATGACGATGAAAATGCAGCGGATTTAAACCGGATCTGGGATGCGGGGCAGAATATTACTTCAATCTATTCATCGGCATACAATTCGGAGTATCAGACATTTCGTCAGAAGACATTCGGACTGGAAGAACCGTTCCGGAATGTGATGATGCAGTCGGTATCGAAGAATCCGGTATTTTGCCGGATGATGGGAGTACGCTATATCGTATCAGATTCTGATGTAACGGGATATGCTCTGGTTAAGAAATGTGAAAAAACCGGCATATATCAGAATAATGACGTGGCACCGGTCATGTATGCAACAGATCGTGTGATGACGGAAAAAGAATATAACAAACTTGCATTTCCATATAATCAGACGGCATTTCTGGAATATGCAGTTGTTGGAGAACATACGGAATCTTCAGATCAGAACATAATGACAGCCTATGCGCCTGTTAGTCTGAAAATGGCCGACAATCATAAAGCGCAAAATGGAGCCGGCAATAGAACCACAGATATAGGGAAGAAAAACGGAAATGAAAGAAAAGTCGGAACGTGGATCCATGAAAAAGAAGGTGGCTGGAAGATCCATGCGAAGAAGATAAAAAAGATAACATTTTCCATTCGACAGGTGCAGCAGGAAACGACACAACAAGAGGGGCAGAGACAGATTCTTTTCCTGAGCTTCCGTGTGGACAATGCACGTCCGAATAAGGACGTGGCAGTCTGGATCAACGGAATCCGTAACAAACTAAGCGCAAAAGATCATGTATATTATAATGAAAATAAAACATTTATCTATGCAGTGCCGTTAAAGGATGGAGAAGATACTATTTCTGTAACATTTGGCAAAGGAAAATATCAATTAAGCCATGTACAGGCATATCTCGGCAGTCTGCCGGAACGGTCAAAAACGTTATATCAGTCAGAAGTTCAGGTGGATAAAAAGCTGACGAAAGATAATGTGATACAGGGAACGATACAGGTAAAGAATGATGGCTGGTTCATTACATCCATCCCATATGACACATATTTTAAGATGTACATCGATGGAAAAGAGACGAAGATACAAAAGGTAAATACAGCATTTCTTGGATGTGAGATCCTAAGTGGGAAGCATGAAGTGAGGATCGTCTATCATGCACCGGGGGCAACAGCAGGAAAAGTATTTTCAATGATTGGAATAGTCGGATTCGTGTTATTACTTGTATTGTAATGATACGATGATATCTATATGCAGCAGCAGATTTGCGGAAAATCACTGCTGTATATTTGCATTTTATAAAAAAGAAGAGTATGATGTTAAATGTTTTTTTATACTTGAATAAGGAAGAAAAATGGAAACAGACAACAGGGCAAGACGAGGATGAGAACATGAAGATCATAGAAACATATGGAAATTATATAGAAAAATGGAGTAATGAGAATCCGGATAGAGCCAGATGGCTTTTAAAGACCGGATGGAAGGCACAAAATCTGAAGTTCCGGTTTGCCCCGGACAAAAGACTGATGCCGGCAGAGCAGTATCTGGCAAGGCTTATGATGGATACGATGATAAGACCGCTGGAACGTCCGGAAGAAAGTGCAATTGTCAGTATCTTTACTCCTTGTGAAATTTTACAGGAAGCAGGATTACATCCATACAATGTAGAAGGATTTTCCTGCTATCTTTCTGCATCTAAGGCAGAAAGAGCATTTTTACAGCAGGCAGAAAATACAGGAATTTCTGAGACACTTTGCAGTTATCACAAGACATTTATCGGAGCGGCGCAGAAGAAAGTACTTCCGAAACCAAAGTGTATTGTATACACGAATCTGACCTGTGATGCAAACCTTCTGACATTTAAGAAGCTGGCAAAGATGTATGATGTACCGATCTTTGCTATCGATGTGCCGATGCAGCAGAACGAAGACAATGTGCAGTATGTGGCAGACCAACTTCGTAAACTGAAAGACTTTATAGAAGAATGCACAGGCAAAAAGATTACAGATGAGACATTAACAGAACGACTGAGAAGAAGCAAGCGGACGCTGGAAAAATTCGCACAGTATGAAAAGGAAAGTGCGGACAGATATATTCCTGCAGACCTTGTTACGCCACTCTATGCAGGTATGACAAATAATCTGCTGTTGGGAACAGAAGAAGAGGAAACGTATGTGGACCGTCTCCTGAACGATGTGAAGAAGGCCCCGGCAAAAAAGGGAAAGAAGATTTACTGGATGCACACCATTCCGTTCTGGTCAGATGCGGTGAAGAATGAACTTTGCTTTCAGGAAAAAGCGCAGATCGTCGGATGTGAACTGAGCCGTGTCTGTGAGCCGGATTTTGATCCGGAGAAGCCTTATGAAGCGATGGCGAGACGTATGGTGTATCATGCATTAAATGGAAGTGCGATCAGAAGAATCGAAGCAGGAATCCGTCATGCAAAGGAGACAGGAGCAGACGGTGTTGTTTGGTTCGGACATTGGGGATGTAAGCATACCCTGGGATCAGCACAGCTTGCCAAGCGTAAATTCGAAGAACAGGGAATCCCGCTTCTGATCCTGGACGGCGATGGATGCGATAGAAGTCATGGCGGAGAAGGGCAGACATCTACCAGACTCGGGGCATTCTTAGAGATGCTGAATACAGAAACGGATGAAAATACGGACAGACAGGAGGAATCGCACGATGAATAAAACATATTATGTCTGTAAATATACCCCAATCGAACTCTTAGAAGCGTTCGGCGGGGAATGTCAGAACCTGAATGAGATGCCGCAGGGCTTTGACCATGCGGATCAGATAGCGCATCCGAATATCTGTGGATTCGGTAAGGCCCTTCTGGAAGCTGTTATGAGTGGAAAAGTAAAGGAACTGGTGTTGGTCAACTGCTGTGACACGATTCGGAGTGTGTATGATATTCTGGAAGACAGCGGGAAACTGGATTTCTTATATATGATTGATGTACTTCACTGTGATGCAGAATGCAGCAGGGAACGTACAGCAGTGCAGTTAAAAGGTCTTGCGAAAGCATATGGAGAATATAAAGGTACCAGATTTGATGAAGAGAAGTTCCGGCAGGCATTCAAGAAGCCGGAACGCATCGTAAAGCCGCATATCAGTGTGCTGGGTGCACGTATGGGAAATGAACTTTTTGATATGGTACAGAAAAGTATGCCATATCCGGTGGAAAATGATACCTGTGTCAATAACCGTTCGGTGGGCGAGGCAGAGCCGCCAAAAGATCTGGAATTCGATGAGCTGATGGCATGGTATGCGAAAGAACTTCTCGGACAGATTCCATGTATGCGAATGATGGATCACAGCGGAAGAAAGAGATTATATAACGATCCCGGATTAAAAGGAATCATTTATCATACTGTGAAATTCTGCGATTTTTACAGTTTTGAATACGCACAGATCAAGCAGAATGTGACCGTGCCGCTTCTGAAGATCGAATCGGATTATACGGTGCAGAGCAGCGGGCAGCTTCTGACAAGATTAGAAGCATTTGCAGAGAGCATGAATATGGAAGAACTGGAAGGGAAGGAACTGAAGATGGGAAAAGGATATTTTGCCGGAATAGACAGCGGATCAACAAGTACAGATGTAGTAATTCTTGATAAAGACCAAAATATCGTGACAGGTATCATCCTGCCGACAGGTGCGGGAGCAGCAATCGGAGCAGAGCGTGCACTGGAAGAAGCACTGAAGGATGCGGGACTTCAGAGAGAAGACATCGATGCAATGGTTACAACCGGATACGGAAGAACGGCCATTTCTGATGGAGATAAGAGTATTACAGAGATTACCTGTCATGCAAGAGGGGCACATTTCCTGAACCCGGAAGTCCGTACCGTTATTGATATCGGAGGACAGGATAGTAAGGTCATCCGCCTGGATGAAAATGGAGCCGTTGCCAACTTCGTCATGAATGATAAATGTGCAGCCGGAACCGGAAGATTCCTGGAGATGATGGCAAGAACCATGGAAATGAGTCTGGACGATATGGGAAAGGCAGGTCTGTCATATAAGGAAGATATTACAATCTCCAGCATGTGTACCGTATTTGCAGAATCGGAAGTGGTATCACTGATCGCACAGAATAAGGCAACCGATGATATCGTACATGGACTGAATAAGGCTGTTGCGTCCAAGACAGCAGCACTGGCAAAACGTGTCGGCGGCGAGGAACGCTATATGATGACCGGAGGAGTGTCAAAGAACCAGGGACTGGTGAAGACACTGGAAGAGAAGCTTGGAACGACACTGGTGATCAGCGATAAGGCACAGCTTTGTGGAGCACTGGGAGCAGCATTATTTGCTAAGGATATGGTTACAGAGTAAGCGTTCTTAGCAAGATCTTAACAGTAGAAAAATAGATAGGATTGGAATTCTGTGATAATATAAAGAATACATTGAATAGTCAGAAAATTGTAGAATAATTAACACAGAAAGGCATGAATATTTATTGAATTTATATCGGACAAAATTATCAGAGAAATTAAAAGAGTCATTGGAAGCGGTGGTACCGATCATCGCGATCGTATTGATATTAAGCTTTACGATCGCACCGGTGCCGCCGGGCATTCTGATGGCTTTTATTATTGGAGCGATCCTTCTGGTGGTGGGAATGATGTTCTTCACACTGGGGGCGGAGATGTCGATGACACCGATGGGAGAGAGGATCGGAACCCGGATCGCACAGTCAAAAAGGCTGCCGGTGATCATCGGGTTGTGTTTTGTACTTGGATTTATCATCACAATATCGGAACCGGATCTGCAGGTGCTGGCCGGGCAGGTACCTTCGGTATCAAATATGACACTGATTCTGGCGGTTGCCGTGGGAGTCGGAATTTTTCTGGTGGCCGCTGTATTGCGTATGTTATTTTCAAAACCGCTGTCCTATATGCTGTTGATCTTTTATCCGGTGGTGTTCATCCTGACTTTTTTTGTATCAAAGGATTTTCTGGCGATTGCATTTGATTCGGGTGGTGTGACAACCGGACCGATGACGGTACCGTTTATCATGGCACTGGGAATCGGATTCTCTGCGGTACGTAGTGATAAATACGCAGAGACGGACAGCTTCGGTCTGGTATCGTTGTGTTCGATCGGCCCGGTGCTGGCGGTACTGCTTCTTGGTATTATCTATCATCCACAAGGTGGCAGCTATTCCGAGACTGTAATACCGGATGCAGAGACATCTGTAGCATTATGGAAATTATTCGAGTCCGGAATCCCACATTATATGAAGGAAATCGGTGGCTCACTGCTTCCGATCATTCTGTTCTTCACATTCTTTCAGGTGGTATCCCTGAAATTAAAAAAGAAAACGCTGATCAAAAATTTGGTCGGTATCCTGTATACATACATTGGACTGGTATTATTCCTGACAGGGGTAAATGTAGGATTTATGCCGGTAGGTAATTATCTGGGACAGGTGATCGCAGGGCTTCCTTACCGCTGGGTGATCATCCCGATCGGTATGCTGATCGGTTACTTTATCGTAAAGGCAGAGCCGGCGGTATATGTGCTGATGGAGCAGGTAGAAGAGCTGACCTCCGGAGCAATACCGGGAAAAGCAATGGGATATAGCCTGTCGCTTGGCGTTGCATTTTCCCTTGGATTGGCGATGATACGTGTGCTGACAGGTATCTCGATCCTGTGGTTTCTGGTACCGGGGTATGCACTGGCACTAATCTTGACGTTATTCGTGCCGAAGATATTTACGGCGATCGCATTTGACTCTGGCGGTGTTGCATCCGGACCGATGACGGCAACCTTCTTACTTCCGTTTGCACAGGGAGCCTGTGAAGCCGTTGGCGGAAATGTAGTAACCGATGCATTCGGAGTCGTGGCAATGGTAGCAATGACACCGCTTATCACGATACAGATCCTGGGTGTGGTGTATCAGTATCAGGAGCGTAAGAAGAATAAAGAAGAGATGCTCGCAGAGCCGGTCAAAGTACTGCCATTGGAGGCATATGGGGATGTGGATATCATAGAGTTGTAAGGGAGAATTCATGAGCAAGGTATATATGATGGTGACCATCACGAACAGAAACAAACGAAAAGATTTCCAGACATTTTTTAAAGAGTACGGACTTCCTGTATTTCTGGAAACGATCGGAAGGGGGACGGCACAGAGTGAAGTGCTGGATTATTTCGGTCTGGAAGAATCGGAAAAGTTGTTATTTCTTGCAATCGTAACAGGAGAGACGTGGAAAAAGCTGCGCAGGGGACTGATCACGAAGATGCTGATCGATGTACCGGGGACAGGGGTATCGTTCATTGTGCCGCTTAGCAGCGTGGGCGGAAGAAAGACACTGCAGTTTCTTGTAAATGAACAGGAATTTGAAAAAGAGGAGGAGACTTCGATGAAAGATACAGATTATGAACTTCTGGTAGCAATCGCAAATCAGGGATATATCGACACGGTCATGGATGCGGCAAGGTCAGCAAAGGCCGGAGGCGGAACTGTGATCCATGCAAAAGGAACTGGGATGGAACTTGCAAAAAAGTATCTCGGGGTGTCACTGGTGGAAGAAAAAGAAGTCATTCTGATCGTAACGAAGAGCAGAGAGAAGAATCAGATCATGAAAGCAATCATGGAGCAGGCCGGTCTCGACAGCAAAGAACGTACGATAGTGTTCTCGCTGCCGGTGACCAGTGTTGCGGGGATACGAATGCTGGAGGAAGATATTCAGGATGATTTGTTATAGGTTGCCTGAAAATTTTATGGAATTCAGTATTTTATACAAATCTTTTTTTAATACATCATTTTCAATATCTTGCACTGCATTGAAACATCGGACGCCTACTCCGATAATATAATCACCATTTTGAATATATGCCTGTTCAAATGCAATCGTTTTTTGCTCCTTTTTGAATCCGAGAGCATGTAAAAGATATGATACAGGATTCTGGGATGAAGAAATGAATTCTTCATCCGGATCATATGGCCAGTACTCTGTAACTTCATTGCAGGTATGCCCATCTACTGTAAATGTGTCGTTTAAGGTTATCTTTTTAATCACAGAATCCTTGGAAACATTTAACAGGTAGTCCATATCAATGTCGCAATCGTCAGTGATTGCTACACCTTGCTTTTTATAAGAGATAATCTCAAGAGTAAATACTTCTTCATCTAAGTCATCAGAGGATAAAATAATTGTGTATGAAGCTTCGTTTTTATCTGTACAATTCTCTGTATCGATATGGTATCCATCTGGAACGGTATAGGTCAGAAGCTGATTGATATTTTCACCGGTGTAGTTTACCGGTGTTTCCTGTGAGGTTTTGTCAGTTTTGGAACTGCCGCAAGAGGCTGAGACTATCATGATAAGTGAAATCATAATGAAACTTGTAAAAAGATATTTTCCTTTCATAGTAACCACCGCTTTCTTTGAAACATTCTTTTTGGGAAACGAGAGAAAATGATAAGCTATATAAGGGTTTTGTTGATAATTTATTATAGCATATAGCTTTTAAACAAGCATTAAATTTTGCTGAAAAAAGAAACGACGAACGCCACAAACCTTCCGGCCCGTGGCGTTCGTTGTCGTTATAGTTATCTAAAGGAATGAGAGTAAAGTGTTGCACCGGATTCCCGGTGTGCTACTTTATGAGGGGGAGATAGTTGAATTTGTCTCTCTCAACTATCTAAATTTATTATAAAAAACAAATATGTCTAAAGTATGTTAAATTCCTTAAAGAAATCGGAAAAATCTTAAGAAGAACTTAAGAGGTTATAAAGAGAATGAAAACCTGAAAAAACAGTTGACTTTTTCCTTGAAATCGAATATTATATATAAAATCTCTTTGCACTGAATATATCCAATATGGATAAGGGATAACAGTACAAACTGATCAGGCTACATTCATTTTCAAAAAGATGATGTTAAGAAAATGATGTGCATGCCGGGCCGGTCGATTACCGGCAGCAGATGAGACGATATATCATACATCTGTGGGACAGTAAGTAGAAAGTTCCACAGGTGTATTTTTTTGCAAAAAAGTAGTCTTGTAAATAGAATACGGAGGAACAGTAGTCTCACCTTAGGTGCCATAGGAGACATGACATTATGAAAAATGGAGGTTATCTTATGACAAGTCAAAAACAACAATTAAATGAACAGAAAATGATCAATCATTTATCAACCGTGGGAATTCTTGGAAATGTCATTCTGACAGCGTTCAAACTGCTGGCAGGAATTATCGGACATTCGGGAGCCATGATATCCGATGCGGTTCATTCATTATCGGATGTGTTTGCCACATTCATTGCATTTCTCGGGGTAAAATTATCTAAGAAATCGGCGGACAGCGAACATCCATACGGTCATGACAGATTGGAATGTGTAGCATCGATGGTGCTTGCAGCCATTCTTCTTGCAACGGGTATTGGTATTGGAATGAGTGGTGTGAAGACGATCATAGCCGGTGATTACAGTCATTTGCAGGCACCGGGAACGATCGCACTTGTGGCAGCTCGATTCTTACAAAAGAGGGGATGTTCTGGTATACCAGACATTATGCGAAGATTCTGGATTCCGCAGCATTCATGGCAGATGCATGGCATCACAGATCAGATGCATTTTCTTCCGTTGGTTCACTGATTGGTATAGGTGGTGCAATGCTTGGATTTCCTGTGCTGGATCCGCTGGCAAGTGTAGTTATCTGTATTTTTATCCTGAAAGTAGCATTTGATATTTTCAAAGATGCACTGGATAAGATGCTGGATACTTCATGCAGTGAAGAATATGAAGAGAAACTGGCAGACTATATCAGAAAGAGCCGGGGAGTAGAAAGACTGGATCTGTTAAGAACGAGAATGTTCGGCAACAAGGTGTATATCGATGCAGAGATTGCAGTAGATGGAACACTTTCGTTGAAAGATGCGCATGCAATTGCAGAGGATGTGCACGACAATGTAGAAAAGAAGTTTCCGAATACAAAGCATATTATGATTCATGTAAATCCGGCATAATGGAAAAAATACCGCAGCTTTCAAATTTTGAAAAAGCTGCGGTATTTTTTCTTTGTTGGTGTTGTCTGAAAAATTTAATTCTGCTAATGAAAGTATGTTTTCGTTTGTGCTATGAGTTATAACCTTTTACGTATACAAAGCTGTCTGTATCATTGTCACGCTGCATCGTATAGTGATGATTGAGCATAGCTTCAATAAGTTCCTGTCCCTGGTTTTCTACGGCGACCAGAGTCATATCTAATGCATCTTCCAGTTCCTGTACCGTCATATCGTCCAGAAATACTTGTTCTCCGCTTCTTAACATATTGCATGTGATAAGAAGTGTGTCACCAAGATCGGTGCCGGAGGCTTTCTTTTCCAGAAGCTGGGCTTTGAGATCCTGACCGGTGATCAGACCGGATACGGTAACAGTCTCGCCAAAGAAATCATTGCGGATCGCAAATACATTGATTTTAATATATGGAAATGCTTTCATGATCTCCTCTGCGAATCCGGCAAGGGTACTGTAGGCAAGCTTGCCTGTTGCAATGGTAAGTGTACGGCAGGTCTCATTTTTCCAGGTCTCATAGTTGTCATTCTGCTTCAGAGCTTCCAGAGCGTCATGGAATTCTGTCTTTAAAAGACGCATCATGCCAACTCCGTTTTCCAGCTGGATATATCCATCATAGCGTTCTTCTTCCGGAAAATCACGTTCGGCAAGAATATACCATTCATCACTTGCCTGTATGAAGTGCAGACCATATTCTTCATAGAATTTTGGCTGATAGCTTTCAATCATATCAATGACTTCACCGGCTTCTTCTTTTGAAAAGAGTTCCAGCGGATAGAGACCTTCACGGTATTTTGTAAGTCCGGCAGGTACAACGGATACACTTCTCATAAAAGGAAGATAGCTGGAAAGATCCTCAATAGAACGTTTTAATTCATCTTTGTCATTTACGCCTTTACATAATACGATCTGACCGTTCATTTCAATATGTGCTTCATACAGATCCTGCAGAAATTTTAGCTTTTCTCCGGCAAACCGGTTATGCAGCATCTTACAGCGGAGCTCTGGATTGGTTGTCTGTACAGAGATATTGATCGGTGCGAGCTGCATATGGATGATGCGGTCAATATCTGCCTGCTTCATATTTGTCATGGTGATATAATTTCCCTGAAGGAATGACAGGCGGGAATCATCATCCTTAAAATACAGCGTCTCACGCATGCCCGGAGGCATCTGATCGATGAAACAGAACATGCATTTATTACTGCAGGAACGGTATTCGCTCATCAGTCCGTTCTCGAATTCTACCCCAAGCTCGTCGTCGTAGTCTTTATCGATCTCCAGAAGCCATTCTACCCCGGAAGGCTTGCGGATCAGTACTTCGACGTATTCATCTTTCATCAGATAACGGTAGTCAAAGACATCTTCAATTTTCTGACCGTTTATTTTTAACAGTACATCGCCAGGTTCGATTTCCAGTTCTTCTGCAATGGAACCGGGATAGACCGTCTGTATCAGGTGTTCCTGTTCTCTTCTACTCACAAAAATAATCCTCCATTTAAACATTTACCCATATAGACAAAATGATAGCTTATTCTGAGGTTGAGTGCAAGGCAAGAATGATAAAATAAGAACGTAATTTTTGGATAAATTGATGAAAAAAAAGGAATTGACGGGATTCATTTTTCTACGTGATGTGAAAAAATACAATTTCCGGTAAATATACGATTGTAATCAAACGTTTAACGTGACATAATAAGAAAGGAAAAGTTAAGAATATTTTAAAAGAATGTTAAGTGAGTGTAAAATAAGCTGACAACAAAGGAGAAAATTATGGAAATATTTTCTATGGTATTGTCATTGTTAAGCGGAGTTGCATTGTTCCTGTTCGGAATGTCCCTGATGGGAGACGGACTGAAGCAGGTTGCCGGTAACAAACTGGAAGCATTCCTTTATAAAATGACAAACACACCGCTCAAAGGAGTAGCACTTGGTACGGGAGTAACCAGTGTCATTCAGTCATCTTCCGCGACGACAGTTATGGTCATCGGTTTTGTTAACTCCGGTATGATGAAGTTGAAACAGGCAATCGGTATCATCATGGGAGCCAATATCGGTACCAG
>ERZ779850.1675-NODE-1675-length-20953-cov-7.948655_pt1 | contig 20953 bp, 10 predicted proteins | sample MGYA00511249_ERZ779850 | MGnify/ENA primary metagenome ERZ779850 (study PRJEB29588, sample SAMEA2162475) | human gut metagenome | biome: human gut; feature: human-associated habitat; material: faeces | place: Denmark | collected 2008/2010 ...
GGGTAGTAGATCATGGGCTTGTCGTAGACCGGCAGCAGCTGCTTGGAGGTCACGAGCGTAAGGGGGTACAGGCGGGTTCCGGACCCGCCGGCGAGGATGATGCCTTTCATAACATAACTCCTTAAAAAATAAAGCAGCCAGACATTGCATGCTTGCGGCAACGTTAACTTAAAGGTCTACGTTGCCGCAAGTATGCATCCATCACATTAAAACTATAGTATCAGTCATATAGGCGAACGACTCTATCCGTCAGTTTTGACCAGTCCCTCTCCTCCGCAGTCTTCAATCCCCCGTCATACAGCGTCTTACGAAGACCGTGATCATTAACGATGCGATTAATGCAGCTCACCGCAGCATCAATATCTCCCCGGTCATAAAGCAAGCAATTCAATCCGTCGCGAAGGAACTCTGCATTACCTCCATTGGGAACAGCAACAACAAAGCCGCCGGTCGCCATCATCTCCAGCGGGGGATATGAAAAACTTTCGAGAATGCTTGTCTTCAATAAAATATGACACTGGTTATAGATGTCTGATATTTGATCATGCGGTACTCTACCGAGGAAATTATCAATACGGTACCAAGGCTTCTTTTTACCAGTGTAGTTCATGTACCAAATCTCATATCTTTCAGAGTCAAGCCTTTCCACTACCCTGAAAGCTTCATCAACATTTTTATAATCAGAACCGCAATCCCCCTCAATTAGAATCCTAATTTTGGGCAAAGAAAAATCGCGCACAGAATGAGGGAACGCAGCAAGGTCAAGTCCGTTTGGCACAGACTTACAATCCTGACCGAACCTGTCCTGAAGCCATTCCTCGCACCAAGGCGAAATTGTCAAATAGTCAATATCATTATTCAAATACGTGGCATTTGCTTGAAGGCGCAGTCTATCTCCTGGAAGATAAAAATCGGTCTCCAGATTCTGGACCAAGTACTTTTTCTTACCAATACGTGGATAGCGCCTAACAAAATCAAGAGTGTCCCAAAGGGTTGCAACTGCGGTATCAATTGCACCCGACAAAGGACATTTATCGAGCTTACCGCTAGGAACGACACGATTAAGAACAGGAATACGATGTCCGGAAACTTCAAGCCACTTTGTTGAATCATCAGTATTAAGCAACAATACATCAACGCCAGCGTCTTGAAGAATGCACAGATGCCTAAGGGCGACTAAGACACCACCGCTAGTATTCACGCTCGGCATGACCATTGCGAGATTGGGAGATTGTTCTTTTACAATAATATCTCGGATTGCTTTAGCAGCCGAAACAGTAGTGCAGTGCTCATGGCAGTATAAATATGCAGATTCGCCGACGCTCTTCCTAAGATCAGAATCTAATATCAGACGATTGAGAGCAGCACACCAGTCCTCAACACAATCGCAGAGAAATCCAGTAACGCCATCCTGAATCATCTTCTTAAAGGCGCCAACATTGCTAGCAACCGTAGGAACCTTAACAAGCGATGATTCAATCCATTTATTCTCGGATTTAGCTCGATTGAATAGAGTATTCTCCAAAGGAGCGATATTGATATCACAGGAAGCTATATAATTTGGAAGCCGACGCCAATCGCAAAATGGGAACGTGACAATACGTTCAGAAAATGGCATCAAGTCATCAGGAACATCGAGTTCCCCGCCCACCATCAGGGTGACGTTGTGATGAGTCTCCATTACCTTAGATAATGCTGGGAGCACTAAATTGAAATCTGCATTATGGGTAATGCTTCCGCTAAAATAGCCGATTCTGATTTCCTGAGTTTTCTGTTTTTCATCCCTTCGCTCAACCGCTCGCTTATAGGGAACCCTATCCTCGGGCAAGACGCTTGAGCTTTGCAAGCTGGGGAGTACATCTCGACGATAGATAGCAATATTCGAATAATCAATCATCGATTCAGATGCTACATTTCTATTTATATAGACCCTGGGAACATATTTTTTTAGTTCTTCCGCCATACCCTCAGTAGTAGTGATAGCGCAATCGCAAAGCTTCAGTGTTTCACCCATTCGCCTGACTCCATCGTCATAGCAAGACTTATCATGAGCAGTCATTGCATTAACGAACGGAATAGAATCGGTATAAGCAGTGTCGATAACCAAATCATCAATGTCATAAATAACACGCTTATTGAGTTTTTTTGCCTGCCTAATTAAAGATTCAACTTCATCACTTAGGGGACAACGGAAAATAATAAAAGTACGCGCATGCCTAAGAATATCCTTTTCCATCTCCCAGGCATTAACCTTTTGGACCGTTAAGCCGGCAGCCTCAAGTTCCTCAATCTGATGATCGACACGGTACCTAATAGGATGCGGAACGGAATAATCACATCCATTAATAAAAATAACATCAAAAAAAGAATTGTCTTGGCGAGAGCCAAAATCAAATCGAGGCCTATGCATTGAGAGTACATGGGAGACCTTCTTGGGGACGTTATAAAAGCCCTCTTCTTTAACGGTGTAACCAATGCCCTCAAGAAGATTCAACATGAAACACTAACTCCTAAAACGCAGAGAGAATTGAAATAAAGTCAACAAATAGAATAGTACTCATTATCAATGAAGAACCAAGCAAGACATGTCCTTCAGAACTTGATTTTATCGGTCGCAAGATATTCAACAGAACCGGAAGGACCAGTGGGAATAAATATCGTCCTTGGACCCCCATGATAATATCTTCACGCTTATCAACAGTAAGAGTCCAGTTCCTCATCGTCATAACAATCAGGAAGAAATTGACGAATACAACAGCAATCATTACAAAGCGATCCGTACTGCAGAATAATTTTTTATTATTCTCATCGTTATAAAACAGAACAACGGACTGAAGAATGATGTAAAGCCAAAAACAAAATGGCCAAACATTAATCGAAAGAGCGCCAAGATTGTAACCTGCATAGGATTGAAACCAGAATGGCCCCATCTCCCAAATAGACTTAATAAAGACCTTTGCGCAATGCAGCGGCGCTCGCATCAAATCAAAAGAATCTGGCATGAAACTACCATGATAAAGAAACACGAACGCACAGCTCGCAACAAAAGCTATCGCAAAGAAGGAAAAGATGAACTTTATATAGCTGTCTGTTCCTTTAAGTTTTTTCCAGTGAATAAGATTCAAGAGTACCAACGGGAAAAACATTATCTTTGAAAGAAGCAGTAAAACGGATAGCAGTATTAACGCCAGCAGAGATCGATATGAGTACAACGAGTCCGCATAAATCTTAACAACTACAGCAACGTACAAAATGGCAACAATGTTTGCGACAGAATCAGCCGAAACAGACGCTTCCTGCTGCAATAAAATGGGATTTAGTAAAAAAATCAAAACAGCATTTTTACCAACTGGCATCAGTTTGATTATCCAATAAGCCGCGAAGCAATATATTAATCCAGCGCACACGCGCGAAACTGAAAGGGCCACAAAGGCATTGAAACCCGTTTGCTGCGCAAATCCTAGAATTACTCCCGGAATTAAATAAAGATGAGGGTAATAGCTCCCCAAATACGTATGGCACACAAAGACGCTAGACCAATCGGTAGGCTGAGTCATTGCATTAAAATAATCTGCGTACGATGAAGGAAACTGACCCAATTGGAAGCAAGAGACAACATCAAAGCCATTGCCGTTACGAGACAATAAGGCGGCCGCCTGCCAAATATGAGAAGCCTCGTCTGGAACATTAGCGGGCAGCATGAAAAGGCCAAAAGCAGTTACAGCGGGCACACCAATCACCACAAAGCAAATTGCGGGATTGTGCTGCTCTTTAATTAATAATAGGACACCAACGAACAAGCAGGCGATTAAGGGCAGAGCCGAGAGCCATAGCCCAGGCAATCCGATAGCGCTGGCTTTAAAGGCGCAATAGTAGAAAAATCCCAAGCAAAGAGAGAGTGTAGCTATAAGTGGATAAACGATAAACGTCAGAGCTTTTCGATAACTATCAGATAGTTTCAGATGACCAGTAAAGGTATCTAGATTCATAACTCTACAACTCCGTCTCGATAAATGTTCAACTTACGCCGGCATTGTTGCAGCGTCATAAAGAATTGCTTCTCATGCTAAGCGAATACAGGCTACAGACTATTGGAGCAAACCACTTGGGCCAGAATTTTTGAAGCATAGTTTCATCCTCCGACCTCCTTGTATCATCTTTAATCAACGCCGTGGTCTCAGAGCCTTCATGAATTCGATGAAACATTAAAACCTCGGGAGAATAAACGAAAGATCCGTCGATTTTCGAGAATCTTTCCCATGCCTCCCAGTCCAAGTCACATTTCATGTCTGTCATAAATAACGGTGTCTGTAAGATGCTTAGATTAAATGTCACAGAAGGACAGCAGATGGCGGAACCGAACCTCAGGATATCCCTTTTATCCTTAACCGATGAAAGAGCGCCGTGGCGAGCAAACTTACGAAGTAAAATTCTCTTAATTTTCAGAATAAGGAGGTTTTCTTCATATACGCCATTTCTTATCTCACCATAATTAGAAAAGAAGATTAAAGGTCGATCCGCTTCTTTCATAGCCCGCAGCATAGTTTCCGTATAACTAGAGCTATAGATATCATCCTGATGAGCTATAGTCACAAGCTTTGTATTTGAATTCGCAATAGCACAATTCCAGTCATGAGATATGCTAGGCGACCCCTCGTTAACAATTACCGGAATCGAATAATTAGACGCTATACGATCAATATAGGAATTAGGAGTTGACGTCGATATAAGGATATTACTTCGGGTGCTTTGGTTCACTAAAGAATCTAAACAGTCAGACAAGTACGGAGACTCGCCGTATGCGCACAATACAAATGTATGATCTTTTGCCAAGCACATGGCATTACTCCCTATTTTTTGATTCAAGCTCTTTTTCAAGCAATGCAATTCGTTGAGTTAAGTTAGCAATTGCAGAAGATTGTTTACTTGACAGACATGCCATAGAAAGAACAATGCATATCAAAAATAAAAACCCTAAGACAAAAACAAAATTGGCTGGAGTCTGAAAACCAAATAAACTTGAAATGAAGTAAAGAGGTTGCGGAAAGAGGCCGCATACCAACAAAACCAATGCAAGAACAATCCAAAGAAGTGAATACTTGAGCTGAAGGCTATCCTTTAATACAAGACGCAGCACAAAACAAAGCAAAACTAAACAAGCAGTAATGACACCAAACTGTAAGGAAATATGCATAACAACCCGTCCTAATTCGAGAATGAAGAGATGATAATCGCCAAAGTAACCTTTATCATGTAATAAATGCTACTAAAACCAGAAATTGACGACTTTCCCCCCTGTCGTTCTTTCATTACGACAGGCACTTCTGTAACGCGAAGGCCCTTAACCATAGCCGCAACAGCAGAATCCGGCTCCGGATAGTCTACGGGATATTTTTTACAGAACAGATCTATGGCCTTAGATCCACATGCGCGAAAACCAGAAGTGGGGTCGCTAACACGAACGTGAGTTGTAAGATGAATTACCGCAGAGAGCCATCTAATTCCAAGACGCCTCAAGAAGGTTGACTTGAAGCCTTCAGATTCCTCAAGAAATCGCGATCCGATAACTAAATCAGACCCATTATTTATTTCATCAAGCAAGCGCGATATGTAATGGGCGTCATGCTGCCCATCACCATCAACTTGGATGTCTACATCATAGCCAAAGCGCTTGGCATATTTGTGTCCGGCTTGAACCGCGCCTCCAATGCCAAGATTCTGCGGTAAATCCAGGACATTAACCCCCGCATCGCGACAAACACGCAAAGTGTCATCAGTGGAGCCATCGTTAATAACTACATAATCGTATCCAGCTTCCTCCACAGAAGAAACCGTATCTAAAATGTTCGCCTCTTCATTAAAAGCTGGGATGATAACCAGCGCTCTTAATTCATGCATCATCTGAATCCTCAGTACAAAATATCAATCAAACAGCCCAAGTCGAACTGAAAAAACCCTATCGAAACAAGGAGAGCGAATTTACAGTTCGGATGTGACAGATTGCTTCGCCTTCCGATTTAATAGGTTAATTATACAAAGGAAGGAAAATAATAATCCAAAACCGTATGCCACCAAGATAATGATATTGATGACATTTGCATCAGAAGCAAATACCGGATTCACAAAACAATAACGAGAAAGAAACACGGCCAACGCTAACGAAGCAGCACCAGAAATCGTGCCAATAATCGGTTTTCCAAATGCAATAAAGACATCAATAGTGAAAAAGTTCAAACCAGTGAATGCGGTAGCAACGAGTGCCAACGGAAGATAATCTGAGTGAAGGCCAACTTCTTTGCCATAAATAGCAGTAAGCACAGGTTCGCCTATGAAAGCACTAGCCATGGCACACATCGCCGTCAAAACGAATACGGAAACGAGCATCTTAATAAATACTAAGCGTAATCGGTGAGTTTCGTTTTCTCGCCACATTGCCGAAATAGGTCCAAGCAGGGGGGCATATAGATAAGATACGAGAGCCTGAATTACGGCAGTCGGAGTGGCAACGGCGGCATAAAAACCCAACGCCTCATTTCCATAGGAAAGGCCATAGAACTGTCTTGTTACGCTAACAACAGCCGTGCACGCAAGAGATGCAACAAACCCGGGAAAACAGATACGTGACAATTTGATAAGGGAAGTAAAATCAAAATCAGGCAGAACGGCACAAAACCGTTTTGTCATTCTAAAATCATATATAAGCACAACAGCTATGGTAACAATAGCCATTGAAGCAACGGCTATTACCAAGTTATCAAATAGCAACAAGCACAACGAAAAAGAGACTAGAACTCCTACGCCACGAATTATTTGAGAAATAGCCGCAATGTCCAATCTGTTGTTTACCTGATCCACACCGTGAAGAACATCGACAAATGAATCGCCAGCTTTAAATAGGCAATAAACAGCAACAACTGCCCAATCGCTGAATGCAACAGAGACTAAACAATAGAAGAAGCAAATTACACAGGCAAATATTGTTGCAACGATTCTATGAGCGATAAAATTCCCAGTCGTAAAATCAGAATAACTCTCAGAAACCTGAACGGGGCGCGCTCGAAGCAAAACAATGGTCGCAAAAATATTACCAACAGACATAGCCACAGCAAGGCTACCAGACATGCTAATGTCGGAACCAAGTGTCACCACAAGAACAGTAATCAGCCAGTTGCAAATCAAATACACCATCGAGCCGACGCTGTTCCAAACAAGGCTCTGCTCAACAGAGAGTTCTTTCGTTTTTCTATTAGACACAATCACTCCAGCAGTGGATCATCAGGCCTTGTTGAATAAAAACAAAACGCGAAGAAGTAAATCAGAAATCAAAGTAGGTCGCAGACGCTTTGGGAAAATTGCTTTCCTAAGTCTTGAAATAATCCCATCATCATTGGTGAAAATATCAAGCTCATGTTTCTGCTCAGAACTAAGCTCATCATAAAATACCGCAGAAAAATGGCTTAACTTTTGACTCTCATCTTTCGATCTATCACCAAATAGCTCGTCCTTAAAATATGTCTTTAAAAGATCAAAATAACGATTATCTCCAGAAGTGACCGCAGAGGAATGACGAACATGAGAAGCCGTACAGACGGAATCAAACAATACCTTTCCAAATGCCGAAGCACACCGAATCAGCCATCGATCATGCATTTCATTCCCTGGATCCACCTCAAGAATAAAGGCCCTGCAAGCAAGGCGATTAAATACTATCGTGAAGCCTAGTCCAGGAGTATAAAACAAGGTGTTATGAAAAGAGAGGTACTTGTCCTGCGGAGCCGATTCGCGTATCGTCTCGCCATCTTCGTTTACATATGAAAAGGAAGAGAAGTAGACAGTCGGCACCTTGTCTCCACTATTTTCAATTGCCCTAACTGCCAGTTCAATTTTATCGCTCTTCCAAATATCATCCTGATCGGCAAATGCATAGTAGTCATATTCGGGAACCCTCTTGATAATTTCATAAAAACTATTTGGGCACCCAAGATTACCGATTGAATCTTGAATTAAATGAATACTCGAGTTTGACCGACAGTACCATTGTGCAATTTCAACAGTGTCATCCGTTGAACCATCATCACGAATATAGACGGAACAATTAGGCCAAGTTTGCTCCAAGATACTATCAAGCTGTTTGGCCAAATACTTGCCGCCGTTATATGTGGGTAAAACAATGCAAACAGACTTGTCTTTGATTTTATCCATAATCCTATTTATTTCTTTTCGAGGCACGATATTTAAGAAATGCAGGAATCAACCCACTGATTACTTTATAGCGAAGCTGAGGAAAAGGCCTGGTTAGGAAATTAAAGGTCCGCCAAGCAAGAAAATAAGCGCCCCAACCATCTTCATCTTTCGCGTCCTTCCAGAACGTTTCTGATAAATAAAAGTGATACTCATTATTGAAGCGATGAGTATTCCCCCGCCGCCACGGCCTCTCTTCGCCGAGATAATGGACAACGATGGGCTTCAATCTTGCGGTATTAAAATTGTTTTCATCCGAAAAGCCCGGCATTAACGAGTTTAAGAATAAATACGGATAGTAGTCAAAGATATTGGAATAATTGAACACAGGGGATAAACTGCAAATCCTATCTTTAAGTACTGCATTTAGAGCATCTTGATCATTCGCAAACAAGCGTCCTGAGCGGCGCTCGCAATAATCCAATAATTGATCTTCGCAACAAGTTGATCTCCATTGCTTTAAATCAACGAGCAACACGCCAGCATTGTGGTACAGACAGCCATTTAAGTCTAAATCATTAAGTCGAGATGGGCCGACCGTTGGCTCGGGAACCATTCCAACCACGCAACCCTTAAGATCTTGATTCCAAAGAAGAGCAATATCCCCAAGAACAATCGTATCGCCATCGAGGTAAATAACTCTTTCGATCTCATTAGGTAGAAAATGTGCCATCAAAAGCCTAGCAAGAACTATTTCATTCCATCCCGATGTATCAAAATCAAACCCGAGAGCATCTTTGAAGTTCGAAATATCATAAAACGCAAGGTTTTGGTTGTATTTGGCCACCATCTCTTGGAGCAAATGCTGGTTATCCTCCGTAATGCCATTAGAGAAGACATGAAAAGTAATGTCTTGAATACCGGAATGATTTGAAACAACCGAGCAAATATTGGCGGCCAACTGTGGGACAAAATTGTTATCAACCGTATAAAGCAAATTCATGATTACTAAACTTCACCTTAATTCACCCAATAGAAATTAATGATGACGACTTTATGAAAGAGGCCGAAACGAAATCCTTACACAGAGGATAAAGTCTAGCACGGTTTGCCTCTTTCAAATAACTTGCAACTAAGGAGGGTGAATTGATGGGACTACAACCCCATCAATTCACCCCCCCTACTCCATTAGCGTTAGTATATAGGCAAATTGGATCTATATTTAGCTTTTCTCAACCAGCCTAACCTCAAGCGCCTCCAGATGCAGAGCCTCACCAGTTGTACCGGCGCACTCTCCCGATTTAACCCAGTCTAGCCAACCCTTGCTTTGTACATGTGCCCTATAGACAACGTCATAATGCTTGGCGAGATTGCCCGTCAGTTTTATTTCAACGGCCTCGATGGATAGAGACTTCCCTGTAGTGCCGGCAACCTTGCCATTCTTGACCCACTCTTGCCAGCCGATATTCTGAACATGAGCTCGATACTCGATGTTACCGGAATACCCAAGGTCGGGCTTATTAATCGTCAACGCCTCAACAGCAAGATTTCGACCAGTTGTGCCCGACGTCATGCCCTCATAAACAGGTTCCTGCCAACCAAGGTTTGAAACATGAGCCCTTATTGAAAAAGTTCTCTGAATAGAGGGCCGACTCGTATCCCCTGGTGCAGGCGAACCCTTTTCAACCAAAACGACCTGGTATGCCTCGAGCCTCAAGCCAAACCCAGTCGTTCCGGCAACCTGATCATTGCAGGCCCAGCCAAGCCAGCCCTTATCCTGAACATGAGCACGATAGTAAACGTCATAACGATTGGCCATCTCACCAGTAAGTCGAATTTGAATAGCCTGGACAGACTTGCTCTGACCCGTAGTACCGGAGACTTCTCCCTCTTTCACATAGTCTTGCCAACCATAATCGGAAACATGTGTCCTGTATTCCAAGCTGCCATCGTAGGGAGCATTCTGCAGGTTGAGAGTAATAGCCTCGACAGCCTTGGACTGACCAACGGTGCCAGAAACATTTCCGCCCTTGGAAGCCGACTGCCAACCGTCATTCGAAACATGCGAAGTTACCAAAACATCAAGCGAGCCTCGCGACACCTTGACAACATCGTAGCCCGACTCACTCTTCTTGTAATAAATCAGAGCGCCACTGTTGTGCGAATAGATAGCAAAGTCGTAATTTGCCGAAGCAACTATGGAATCCGAAAATTCTACGAGATAGCAAGAGTCACCCTGCTTGCAAAGGGATCTGATTTCAGCATCCGTGTCTTCGGTAACTGGAGAAGCAAACCAATCCATAATCGAATAATCGATAACGGCACCCGGCTTCAAGGCCTCGGCCTTCGTGGAATTCCAAAGACCACCAGCAGCATCAGCACTGGCCGAGTTATACGTACTAGACCCATAACCAGACAGGCCAATCTCCGGATTAAAGAAGAGAATCAGCTCCGCTGCAACGGAAGAATCGACATCGGTAATGCCAAGACGGTCAAGCTGTTCCTGCTTTTGGGGATACATGCCCGTCGGCGTGTTTGGATGCCCCTTGTAATAATACAAATAGTCATCGCCATAGATAACTTCGGTCAAGTTGGCATAGTCGTCAAAATTCTGCTCGTAAGTAACATACGTTCCAAGCAGCATCATTACCTTTTTACCCTGTTGAGTAGCCGCATCAAAATAACCATCGTTAAAGTTGTACAGAGCCTTAAACGCTTGGACCGTGTCCTCTCCCCTATTCTGCAGGCTCGTAAGCATGCTCGAAACGTTCATCTTCTTAACGTTAGGATCGGATGCGATCTTATTCGCAAAGGCATTATCGTCACCGCTCGTAAACAGATTCGTTCGAGTCATCCACCACTGAGTGCCGGGCTCAATACTCAGCACGGCATACATAGAATCCCAGTGATCGTGATAATCGCTATACGACTTTGAGACTTCACCGGTTTCGTATTCCTTACTCTTGGCAGCGTTCCATAAAGTAATCAGCTCCGCTTGCTTAGAATCTGGATCCTTTACGTCAAAGGCCTCATTGGTAAAGACATACGTGGCAGATCCATCGGACAGCAGTCGAATGGAGTATTGGCCAGCGGGAATCTTATTGGCGTAAATCATCCTATGGATCAACGAGCAGGTGATGTCATTAATATACAGATTGAACTTTGCCTTGGGATTGATCTTGTAGAGAGCAGCTACATAATCCGCGAACGCCTGATAGCTCGAACTAGAAGCATTTTCCTCATGAGTCAGATACGGGAGACCATACATCCCGGATGGAAGCGAGTTCCAGTTATAGGCACCCGGACGATCGAGCATTACGATCGACGGAATGGTCGTTCCAGCAGAAGAGGTACTGATATCCCAGAAAGATAGCGAATAGAGAACAACGGGGAAAGAAGCACTCAAAGGGGCAAGGTTGTACTCGCTCGCAGAAATGCCAATTGACTGATGGTCCTCATGAACGATATTTCCGTTCTTCAAATACTGCAACGTAACGTCAAACGGACCATAATCGCTAAATTCAATTTCACTGGAGCCAGAGCCCAGATCTCCGAGTGCAATCGTGCTTGAGACGGAACGGGTGACCCTCCCTCTATACGACATGGAGCCTGCCACCTTTATCGAATCAGCGATACCGAGTCGTATTATATCCTCGATCTGCGGAACATTCAGGGTTGCTCTAGTCGTCTCCCCAACCTGAGAAAGAGAAAGAGAGCAATTAAAGACATACGGGACATAAGCACCAGCGGTATCGCCGGGCGCCGCGTCACCCTTCTTTACAATGACAATCTGTATTGCTTCAACGGCATAAGACCAACCGGTGGTTCCCGCAGTCGACCCATTTGAGGTCCATCCAAGCCAGCCGAAATTAGAAACATGAACGCGATAATACAGGTCATAAGAAGATGCACCGTCACCCGTCAGCTTGAGCTCGACAGCTTCAATCTGAAGGCCCTTTCCCGTCGTGCCGGAGACAGCTCCATTAGAAACCCAATCCTGCCAGCCTTCATTTTGAACATGAGAGCGGTATTCGATACCAAGGTCCTCTGAATTCGGGAGGGAAACCCTGAGCGCCTCAAGCCTACGAGACTGGCCAGTTGTGCCAGAGATCGAGCCATTCGATGTAAACGTCGGCTCCCAGCCAATGCCTGAAATGTGAGATTTATAGCTGACGTCCGGGACCGCCTCTTTGGGCTCCACGGTAGCATCAATCGAAGGCGCCGTTTCATCGGCTACAGCAGCAGTTTGATTCGAGGGGTCGGATTGGGTCTCTGAAACGGATTCATATTCGTTGGAACCAACATTTTGATCTGCCCAACAAGCCAAAGGGCTCAAAAGCAGCATCGACATGAAGCAGGAAATCAGAACAATAAATGCTCTAAATTGCCTTTTCAAAAGAATCGCCTCCTAGATAGACAGCCGTCAATAACCATACTATCGGGAGTTAGCTTCATTAATGCCACCAATTAGGTGAACGAAGAAAAAGGAGCCTTGTCCAACGGCAAGGGCCCTTTCCTGTTGCCAAGACTGCGGCAACAGGAAAGGGCCCTCTAACAAGCTCTCGTCGCTTACGAGAATGGCTAGTAGATTACCACCTTGGTAGCAAGGGGCACGTTATCCCAAATCCATTTAGCGCGATCGATGGGCAAACGCACGCAGCCTTGTGAAATATGCATTCCTATTCGGCTGTCCATGGGGTTAATAGTTCCCTGGTAGTACGGTATCGAATGGAACAGATAGTCCCCGTAAAACTGCGTGTAGTAGTAACAGGTATAGCCATGCCCAAACGAGTAACCCTTGCCGGTGACGGAATACTCGCCTGTAGGCGTCGGAGTACTAGGAGCGCCCGTAGAGCAGGTCCAGTACTGGGCGTAGCTCCACGAACCGCGCTGTCCGCGAAGAACTCCCAGGCGGCATGTTTGCCTGTCAACTGCAATTAGCCAGCTTGTATTGCTCGAATATCTATTAGCCAGATTAAGCATGGCCATCATGTCGGCAGGCAACAAGGGCTGATCGGTAAACGGGCGTCCGGTAGCACCGGGAGCACCAGCGCCCTTGGGAACAATCTTCACTTGAACAGACTCGACTCTGCAACCTATCCTCGACGTGCCCGCAGGCTGCCCATTTGAGGTCCAGTCGAGCCACCCAAAGTCTTGGCAATACGCTCGATACCAAACATCAAAGTAGTTCGATAAGTCACCGGTCAGCCTAATCTTAATAGCCTCGATACGCTTTGCGCGGCCTACTGTTCCAGCGATATCCCCGTTGGAAGCCCAGCTTTGCCAACCAACATCCTGCACATGGGCGGAGTACTCTATACCGCCCGATACGCTACTGGAGATATTTAGCTTCAGAGCCTCAATCGCAAGTGACCTGCCAGTCGTACCCGCAACACCGCCGTTGCCAACGGGATTCATCCAACCAAGCGTGGCAACATGCGCCTGGAGCGTTAGGGCTGGTACCGAGATAAATGCGGGCACAGACGACGCACCAGGATCCCTGCCCTTCGCCACAAGCTTAATTTGGACAGCTTCTATCTGTATATTAAGCCCGGTAGTTCCAGCGGAATCGCCGTTTTTTGCCCAACCCAACCAACCATAGCCCGCCGAATGAACTCGATAGTAAATGTCATACTGATTCGCGAGGGAACCATTTAAGCGCAGCTCAAGAGCCTGAATGGCCAATCCTTGTCCAACGGTCCCAACATAACCGGCAGATTGCCATTCCTGCCAACCAATATTGGCAACATGTGCTCTTGCCTCAATTTGAGAATCGTCATCCACACCGGACAACGACACATTCAAAGCTTGAAGAGAAAGCGATTGTCCCGTTGTGCCGGCATCCTGCCCATCTAAAACAGATGGAGACCAGCCACGGTTAGCGGAATGGGCCTGGTAAACAACATGAGCGCAATCGGCGGAAGTATCAGAAGCAAATGCTCCGTCCGTCACTCCGGGCGCGCCGCTGCCTTTACTGATAATCCTTACTTCGACAGCCTTAAGGAATGAACCCGATATCGTTGCCCCCGCATCCGAGCCATTACACGCCCAACCAAGCCATCCTTTTTTTGAGTCAAAACAGCGATACCAAACGTCATAGGCTTTAGACAAATCTCCAGTAAGGGCCAATCTCACCGCCTTTAAAACAAGCCCATCGTTTTTAGAGTTAAGCGCAGCACCGTCAGAAACAGCACCGCTCCATCCGCCAAATTCAAAGAAGCCGGAATAATCAATTGAGCCTAAAATCTCTTGATTATCAAACGAAATAGAGAGCGAGGTTAAAGGTTCAGAGCCGTTCTCGGAGCCCAATAAGATTGATTTGCCTTGTTCAGAGCCCAGGCTTTTACCGTTGAGACCGAGCGAGCTCCCGTTTAGAACATCCGTAGCTCCAATGAAATGGTTCAACGTATCGCCGGGAGCAGGGCCGCTTTTCTCGACCAATAAAATCTGAACACCCTGAATGGCGGCACCCTTCCCCACCGAGCCCGCAGGAGACCCGTTAGACGTCCAGCCCAGCCATCCGCCCAATTTGGAAGCATACACACGGTACCAAATGTCATATGCAGCAGATAGCTCGCCGTTCAGCTTAAACTGAACGGCCTCAATGGATCGAGATTGCCCCGTCGTGCCAATGACGCCTGAAGACCAGTCTTGCCAACCAATGCCAGAGACGTGCGCGCGAGAGGAAATAGAGCCTCTGTGACCATACCAATTAACACCAAGCGACAGTGCCTCGATTGCATTTCTTGAGTCAATGACCCCCGATGTTTTTCCGTCCGCGACAGCGCCCATCCATCCAACATTGGAGACATGAGATCGATAGGAAACGGTAGGCGGTTCCTGAGAATGATCCCTAAAGGCATCGCCTCGCGCTGGCGCATCTTGAGCATTTTTTGGAAGCACCTTAATCTGAATAGCTTCGATCTGATAAGCATAGCCCTGCGTTCCAGCAGGCTCACCATTTGAGGCCCAGCCAAGCCAACCAACATTTGCAGAATGAACGCGATACCAAATGTCATACGAATCAGAAAGACCGCCCGACAAAGATAGCTTGATCGCCTCGATGGCTCGCGACTGTCCAACTGTTCCAGATGCCTGCCCGTTACCCACCGACTGAGACTCCCAGCCGATCCCGGTAATGTGAGATTGGACCGAAATGCTGTCATTCCCCAGCGGGGTGCCATCCTGTGAAAGCAAATTTATCTTGAGGGCTTCGACGCGCTTAGCACGGCCTGTAGTGCCCGCCGTCATTCCATTTGAAACGGGAGCTTGCCAGCCAATATCCTGTACATGAGTCTGGTATGAAACAGAGCCAAACACAGTGGATACATCATTTTCGGGTTTCGCCGAATCAGTTGCATTGGAGGCAGGCTCGCTACAAACGGATGAGGGAGAATCATTGTCTGACACAGTCGGCTGCTCGACTTCAATCCCCTGCTGATCGTCATTTAAGACAAAGCTCTCGTCTTCCGAGCTGCTGGCAGGACTATCGATATAATCAGTGGATTCCGGTTGCACAGGTAAAGAATCAGCCCAGACGGAAAGGGGCGTCAGAAGACACTGAAGGATCAGTAATGGCATCATTGCCGTTGCTAGCAGTCGTTGCGTCTTTTTCATTCGACTCCCCCATTAATCGACCATATTTAGCATCATTATTTATCGTTACGGCAATTGCATAAATACCGAAAACGTGAATGGCACTTAAATAGAAACGAACGGACCGTTACAAAACGACCCGTTCGTTTTAATCAGAATATTTGCTAGAACCTGTGTGAAAACACGAATTTCGACCTGCTATGCAAGCGGCACGTTGTCATACCAGCCCCATTTTGGCTTGTATGAGGTGGAATAATAATCCAACCAGTACGCCATATCGAGCGTCCTGATCCGACCGACATTATCCATAACCTGGTTATTACCGATGTAGAGACATACGTGACCGTAAATGCTGCCCATGCGTGTATGCGTATGCGAAGGAACGGCAATGACCATTCCGACTTTCAAATGAGAATAATCGGTGTATTTACAGTAATCCCAGTAGTAATCGCAGGCATCTGTATGGACATTCCTAAATCCGGCACGCTCATAGATATCTGCAATCCACTCGGAGCACAATCCCGGGCCAGGAGACGGCACCTGTCGGGCAAGATCTACAATTTTCTTCTGCATGGGATTTGCAAACGCGGTTGGTTGCCCAAGCAAACACGGCGAAACGGTGCTCCCGGGGGCATTGGCGCCCTTCCTCGTAAGTCGAACTTGGATAGCTTGGACATGCGCCCCATAGCCAGTACTACCGGCAACGGAGCCATTTTTAGTCCAACCAAGCCAGCCGACGTTATCGACATGAACCCTGTACCAAACATCAAAATAGGTTGCCAAGTCACCAGAAAGAGAAATTTTAATAGCCTCAACCGAATTGGATTCAGCGGTAGACGAAAGCTGCACTCCATTTGACTTACCAGACGTCCAGCCCACATTCGAAAGATGCAGTTGATAATTAATCCCGCCGGCAACAGATGAAGTAGTTTTAGCCGAAAACCCGGTGATGGGAATTCCCTGACCAGTTGTACCGGACACCTCACCGGCCGAGACGGAATTCTGCCAAGCGCCTTTCACCTGAGAGGAATATGTCACCGAAGGTATTTCAAGATGGGAATATCCCGATGTATCAGGATGGGAAGCACCCTTCTTAATGAGCTTAATCTGAACAGCCTCGAGAGAGCACGACATACCGGTGGTGCCGGCCTCCTCGCCGTCCTTGGCCCAGGCCATCCAGCCGATGTTGGAGGCGTGGACGCGGTAGTAGACGTCGTAGTCCTTGGCGAGGGAGCCCGTGAGCCTCAGGCGCACGGCCTCGACGGCGCGGCCCTGGCCGGTGGTGCCGCCCTCGGAGGCCGAGGGGGTGTCCCAGCCCTGCCAGCCGATGCCACTTACATTGGCGTTAATTTGCACAGAGCCATCTTCAACAGGATTCAAGATGCCGACCTTAAGATCCTCCACTGATTTAGACTGCCCCGTTGTGCCAGCTGTAGATCCGTCGCGCTTGCTGCTCATCCAGCCAATATTCGAGACATGTGCCTCATACTGAATATGCATCTTGCTGTCGTCTACGTTCAGAAGAGAACCGTTGAAGCAGTAGTTCATGTCACAGCGTCCGTTAACGCCCGGGACATTACCGCTGCTTGAATACTGCCAGAAACTGTAGCTGCCAGCATAATCGCAACGCCAATTATATTGAGCGACCCAATGGTCATAACCGTTCAACGACGGAGAATTCAGGTAGTTGTTAAGCCAGTTAAGGTTCGCATAGATACCCGACTTAAAGCCAACGGCCTCCATACGGTTGCAAAAAGTCTGCGCAATCTGAGTGAGCTTATCCTTGCTGAAATCCGGATCTTGCAAGATATAGCTATCCTCAAGATCATAATAGACGGGAAGCGACGGATGATGGCCACCGAGCCAAGCAAGTGTCCTGTCGGCCTCTTTATTGGCATCCTCTACAGAACGGGCGTAGGAGTAGTAATACACGCCATAAGGAATGCCGAGGCGTTCACATTCAGCAGCGTTCCTTTCAAAAGAATCGTCAGGTTTTCCGTAAACCGGACCGACCTTGAGAATGGCAAAATCAATCCCCGCGGCCTTAACCTTATTCCAATCAACAGTTCCTTGATGATTGCTGACATCGATGCCGCGCGCGACAACGCCATTGGGCAAAGAATCGTCAGTTAAAGACTGCGCATCGATGTCGCCATTGCCAGAATCGATAAGCACGCCGTTTTCGAAACGCCAAGAGTTCGGTTCCAAAGAGTCTGCTTCGCAGGAATTCATCTCAGCGGAATCATCGGTTGGGGCTTCACCGTTTGACTCGTCAACACCAGATTCTTCGACGCCAATTCCAGGCTGTTCGCCGGAATCCGAATCTGTTTCCCCATCAGGACGAGCAGCATTTGCATCGTCACCATACCATTCGGTCACACCCCGAGAACCCGAGGCATCGTCCTGCACCCCCTGAGAACTTACACCTTGAGATTCGTGCTCGATTGATGTTTGCAAGACCGACTGCGAGGCAGCGGCGGCCTGAACCGACAGCGCATACGCGCTGTAAGGCTGAATGATTTGCGACCAGCCCATCAATAGCGTACAAACCAAAGCCGCAGACGCTTTGAGATGTTTCATGTATATCCCCCCGGACATTGACCACATGTAAAGACCGAATAGCTGCTATATTACCGCACTTCCATACAGGCATTTAAAGCTTAGAAAAGCAACGTTTACCATACAGTCAAAAAGAGGCGCTCCTGCAACGGAGCGCCTCAACAGACTCTATGCAAAAGGCCTAGCTGCGCCGATTACACGACCTGGAGCATTGACCGAGCGCTCGGTCACACCGATCCCCGGCCACGAATCAATGATTCGACCGTTTCCAATGTAGATTCCAATATGACCCCGGTAGTAGACCACATCTCCCCTCTGCATAGCAGAGGTGCTAACCGGCATAAACGTGTTGTTGCGATACCAGTTCATGGAGTTATAGGTCTGCTCGGGCAACCAACGATGGTTATAGGGGTTATACCAACCCATATCCATGCCAGTCGCATACAAACATTGCAGCACCAAGCCCGAGCAATCAACTGCATCCCCTGGCCAAGAAGACCACGGCTCGATATAACGAGTACCGATATATTCACGAGCACGCTGGACGAATGCGTTGATGCAATCCTGTCGTGAAGCGTTGTAAGGAATTCGAGAAGGCGTGACATACGTAAAGTAACCGGTGCAATATGAAGGAAGCTGTACGCTATTACAACTAACTTTTGGATATGATCCCGGGGTCTGATACCCCATATAACGATAGGTCTCAAAATACGAATCAGACGTAGAGCCTGGTGCGGAAGCGCCCTTGGGGGCAATCTTTACCTGTAAAGCCTGAACAGGAATGCCAAGCTTCGTGGTACCCGCGGGCGATCCATTTTTGGTCCAGCCAAGCCATCCGTAATTTGACACATGGACGCGATACCAGACATCAAAGTAATTCGAAACGTCGCCAGTCAAGTTAATCTTCACAGCTTGGATCTGCTGCCCTTGGCCAACAGTTCCCGATGTAGCCCCGTCCGAAACAGCAGACTGCCAACCGATATTGGATACATGAGCAGAATACGAAATGCCACCGCTCATGGAGCTATCGGAAAGCGACAACTGCATGGCCTCCATGGCACGGTTCTGCCCAACCGTTCCGGCAACACCGCCATTGCCAACGGACGCTTGCCAGCCAAGACCGGAGCAATTAGCCTTAGCAGATAGCCCGGGAAGCTGGATCAAAGCAGCATGATCTTGAACGGGAGCCTCGGACGAACCCTTGGCAACCAACTTAATTTGAATTGCCTCGGCCTGCTTAGACAGTCCAACGGTGCCAGCTGCGGCGTCATTTTTAGCCCAACCAAGCCAGCCATAATCCGCCGCATGAACACGGTAGTAAATATCGTATTTTGAAGCGTCGTTGCCAGTGAGCCTTAATTTAACCGCCTGAATTGCAAGGCCCTTGCCAACAGTGCCAGCGTAGGAAGCACCCGAGACGTATGGTTGCCAACCGATATTCGCAACGTGCGCCGATACTTCGACGGAGGCATCGATACCCTGCGTCGAAACATACAACGCCTGCAGAGAACGAGACATGCCCGTCTGACCGGCAGTTTCGCCATTGCCAACGGGAGCCAACCAGCCCGCAGAAGCAACGTGCGCCTGGGATACAAGACCGATTCCCGACGTTTCGATAAATGCATTACTGGTAGGACCAGGGGCAGGTTGGCCCTTACGAACAAGTACAACATCTATGCCGCACAAACCGGAAGAACCGCCAGAAACGCCACATGCCTGACCATTTGACGTCCAACCCGTCCAGCCATTACCGGAATCGCATACTCGATACCAAATGTCATAATTGGCAGCAAACTGGCCACTCAGCGACATTTTTATCGCTTTTATGGGTGCGCCGGATACCGCCTTGGCAGCACCGCCATCCGATGAAAAAGCGCCCCAGTCTGAATATGAATCCATAACGGCATAGGAAATTGACCCGTCATCAGTTTGGCCTGCAACGCTTAAGGCAATGGAGTTCAGCGGTTTGGCGCCCTTGCCCCCGATCGTAGCCTTTTGACCAGAAGATAAGCCAAGACTCTCTCCAGAAACGGCGGATCCGGAAACCGCAACAGCATCTAGATCGCCGATAAAGACATTGCTCGAAGAGCCAGGCGCTGCTCCGCCTTTCTCCACAAGGATTACCTTTACCGCTTCGATAGCCTTGCCTTTACCGGCAGAACCAGCGGCAGCTCCATTGCAAGCCCAATCAAGCCAGCCTATACCTGACACATGAGCACAATACCAGACGTCATATTTTTCAGCTGCCTCACCGGTTAGACGAATCTGAACGGCTTCGAGACGCTGAGACTTACCAGTCGTTCCACAGTGCCCCGCAGACCACTGCTGCCATCCGACATTAGAAACATGGCCACGAAGCTCAATGGAGCCCGAGTGACCATACCAGCCAAGCTGAGCCTCAAGAGCCTCCATGGGGAGGCCCCTACCAGTTGTCCCGGCAACAGATCCGCCGCCTACGGGCGACATCCAACCAATATTTGACGTATGTGAGCGAACAATGATTGAGGCAGGTTCATCGCTACGGCTCTTAAAAGGACAGGCGGTGTCGCCCGGGGCGGGGTCGCCCTTGGGCAGGACCGCGACCTGGACGGCCTGGACGGCGCGGCCGTAGCCCGCC
>ERZ779850.1683-NODE-1683-length-20856-cov-29.920629_pt1 | contig 20856 bp, 20 predicted proteins | sample MGYA00511249_ERZ779850 | MGnify/ENA primary metagenome ERZ779850 (study PRJEB29588, sample SAMEA2162475) | human gut metagenome | biome: human gut; feature: human-associated habitat; material: faeces | place: Denmark | collected 2008/2010 ...
AAAGTGCCGTCGCTCCGCGACGATGCCGATGTGGCGATGGCATTTCTACAACCGCACTTCGGCGGTAGTTGCGTGCGCCACGGTGTCACGGTGTAGGCGAGCCAACCCCGTGCTAACGTATGAAACCGCTCTTCGGCGGTTTTCCTCCACGTAACATCTTTCTACAACCGTTCTTCGGCGGTTTTCCCTCTGAGCATGCTGATTAGGCGTCGATGTGCGTATAGCGAGAGAGGCAGAAGTTGGAAATTTTTCCAGATTTGGCATAAAAAAACGGTGAACTGTTTGATATTCGGAATAAAACGAGTACCTTTGCAGACCGATTATATCCAAAATTAGCGTTTTATTGTCTCACTGCGAATGCTTTTGGCCGAGCGAAGCAGGAGGCATAACTTGTGTAATTATTTAAAAATTAGAATTTTCAAAGTGGATACTTTAAGTTACAAAACAGTCTCAGCCAATGCTGAAACAGCACAGAAAGAATGGGTTGTGATTGACGCAACAGACCAGGTATTGGGTCGTCTTTGTGCGAAGGTTGCAAAAATTCTTCGCGGCAAATACAAACCAAACTACACACCTCATGCAGATTGTGGTGACAATGTTATTATTATCAACGCAGACAAGGTTGCCTTGACAGGAAAGAAGTGGACAGACCGCGTATATCTTTCTTACACAGGTTATCCAGGTGGTCAGCGTGAGTGCACTCCAGCCATCATGAAGTTGAAGGCAGAGAACAAACACATCAAGCCGGGAATGAACCCGTTGTTCATCAAGGTTATGAAGGGTATGCTTCCAAAGAACCGTCTTGGACGTCGCTTGATCGAGAACATGCATGTGTACAACGGATCTGAGCATCCACATGCAGCACAGAATCCAAAAGTTATTGACATCAACAAGCTTAAATAATATTGAGGTAATATGGAACAGATTAATGCAGTAGGCCGTCGCAAGGCCGCTATCGCACGTGTATTCGTGAAAGAGGGAACAGGTGTGATTACAGTCAACAATCGCACATTGGCAGAGTATTTCCCAAATCCTATTCTTCAATTTATCGTTAAGCAGCCGTTGGCATTGCTTGATGTAGCAGAGAAATATGATTTGAAGGTTAACTTGGTAGGCGGTGGTTACAAGGGACAGGCTGAAGCCCTTCGTCTTGCAATTGCCCGCGCATTGGTGAAAATCAACGCAGAAGACAAGAGCGCATTGCGTCAGGCAGGTTTCGTAACCCGCGACCCACGTGCCGTAGAGCGTAAGAAACCAGGTCAGCCAAAGGCCCGCAAGAGATTCCAGTTCAGCAAGCGTTAATATTTATATTGATCTGGAACAAAATACAGAGTTTAGTATCCAAACCGTCGGGACTTGTGCCGCATAGCTCGGAGCGCTACCCGGGGGTTGATTAAGTAGAAAGTAAACAAAAAAGAAAAAGAAAATGTCAACACCAAGTTTTGAACAATTATTAGAGGCAGGTTGCCATTTTGGCCACTTGAAACGTAAATGGAATCCTGCTATGGCTCCTTATATCTTTATGGAGCGCAATGGTATCCACATCATTGACTTATACAAGACAGCAGCAAAGCTCGACGAGGCCGCTGCCGCTCTCAAAAATATCGCTAAATCAGGAAAGAAGGTACTCTTTGTAGCAACAAAGAAGCAGGCAAAGCAGGTTGTAGCCGACAAGGCATCAGCAGTTAACATGCCTTATGTTATCGAGCGTTGGCCAGGTGGTATGTTGACCAACTTCCCGACTATCCGCAAGGCAGTCAAGAAGATGACCAACATCGACAAGATGACAAAGGACGGCACATTCGACAACTTGTCTAAGCGTGAGCGCCTTCAGATTACTCGCCAGCGTGCGAAATTGGAGAAGACACTCGGCAGCATCGCTGACTTGAACCGTCTTCCTTCAGCATTGTTTGTTGTAGACGTGTTGAAAGAGCACATCGCAGTGGCAGAGGCTAATCGTCTTGGTATTCCTGTATTTGCAATGGTTGACACCAACTCAAATCCTAACGACGTTGATTTCGTAATCCCTGCAAACGACGATGCATCTAAGTCAATCGAGCTCGTTCTCGACACAGTATGCGCTGCTATGGCAGAGGGTCTCGAAGAGCGTAAGGCAGAGAAGGTTGACGCACCGGCAGAGGGCGAAGAGAAAGACGCAGCTCCAAAGCGTGAGCGTCGTCGCGTGCGTAAAGCCGCTCCGGTAGAGAAGGTTGAAGTTGCCGCTCCAGCCAAAGAAGCAGAAGAGGCAGCAGAATAATCTTCTTCACCTTAATAATTGAAATTTAATAACTCGAAAAAATTTATATTAGATATGGCAGTTACTATGTCAGACATCAGCAAACTCCGTAAACTTACGGGTGCTGGTATGATGGATTGCAAGAAAGCGTTGGAAGAAACCAACTGCGATATGGATGCCGCTGTAGAGATCATTCGTAAGAAAGGTCAGGCTGTGGCAGCAAAGCGTGAAGACCGCGAGGCTTCTGAGGGTTGCGTTCTTTCTGCAGCAACTGCAGATTTCTGCGCTATTGTAGCTTTGAAGTGCGAGACCGACTTCGTTGCAAAGAACGAAGGTTTCGTAGCCTTGACAAAGGCTATTCTCGACGCTGCAGTCGCTGCGAAGGCTAAATCGCTCGACGAGGTTAAGGAGCTTGAGGTTAACGGCCGCAAGGTTGCCGACCTTATCGTAGAGGAGATTGGCAAGACTGGCGAAAAGATGGAATTGGGCGCTTATGAGTGTCTTGAGGGTGCTGGCACAACATGCTACGACCACCTTGGCAACAAGCTCTCTACCATCGCTACATTCACTAAGCCTGTAGAGCGTCAGGTTGGCCGCAACGTGGCAATGCAGATTGCTTCTATGAACCCGGTTTCTGTAAGCCGCAACGATGTGCCTAAGGAAATCGTAGAGAAGGAATTTGAGATTGCACGCGATAAGGCTCGTGAGGAAGGCAAGCCAGAGGCAATGCTTGACAAGATTGCAGAAGGTCGTCTTAACAAGTTCTACAAAGAGTCTTGCTTGCTCGAGCAGGAATTCATTATGGATCCGGCTCTCACTATTGAGAAATATCTCAAGGGTGTTGACGCTGACCTGACTGTTACAGCATTCAAGCGCGTAAACTTGAACGTGGACTAATCCAGTAGGACATCAACAATAAGAAAACTCCGGAAACCTCATGGTTCCGGAGTTTTTTTTGTTGCATTACGTTTTGCTTTTATGGTTGTGCCTGAAGGCAACCGGACGGTCGTGCTCCGTCTTTCTGTGGCAATAGGCGTTTCAGTCGCGGAAATAGATGGTTTGTGAGCCGTCGAGCGTCATTGAGAGGCGGTCGTTGCTCACGCTTACGTTTGTGAATGAGTCTTTCCCGTTGCTGTGGATGGCGTCGCGCAGGCTTGCCTCAAGAGTTTCCTTACTGAGTCCCGTAGACTCAAGATGGGTGACAAGAGCTTGTCTTACCGCGTCAATGTCGGTGATGTCGGGGTATTGGCTGAAGTCGATGGCTATGTCGTCCGGATCCATGTGGCCGGCGATTGAGTCGGCAGAGTATGTAAGGGTGACAGTGTTTCCGGCGATGGCGTATTTTCCGCTTATTTCGGCTCCGAAAGTTGCCGAGACGGGCAATGCTGCGGTTTCGTAGGGCATTGTTCCGGATATGCTCATCATCACACCCATCTCAAATGTTTTGTCGTTGTTGAAGATGATTTGTTGTCCGTAGCCGGCCATCATATAATCGTCGATTTGCTCTGCGCTGCCTTCGGTTGTCCATGACCCGATTATCGCTTTTTCGAGCGATGGTTGCTTCACGATTGCTTTTTGCTGTTTCTTTTCAGAAGAGCATGCCGATGCTAAAAGTATTATTACTATTGAAATCAGAAATTTTGATGATGTGCGCATACTTGTCTTGATTTTTTTTGCAAAGTTAGTGCAAGCCGGGAGTAAAGAAAAGAACTTGCACCATTTTCTTTATTGTTTGGGTGGCTTGAGACGGGTAAAACGAAAATTTTGGCAATAAAAAAACCGGCTGCCTAAAAAGCAAGTCGGTACCTAACTATTTAATAACTATGAGAAATCAAAAAATAAGATAAGGCAATTCAGCCCATCTGTTGAGAGATTAATGGTTTATTCCCGCTACGTATCCTTTGCGTTGCATAAGCAGTGACGCATTTGGATGGAAACTATGGGAAGGAGCCACTCTCACTGAATAATTTGTGTGGTTCATAATAAAGTCTCCTTTCTTTTAATAATTCTGGCCGCTCTCTCGCGCGCCTCTTAACCTAAAACAATCTTTCTTTTTTCTGATGCAAAGGTAATGCCATATTTTGTTCTGACCAAAGAAAAAGTGTTAAAAATATGTTTTAAAACATATTTTTCCAGCACCTTTCTATTTGCTGAGATAACATCTAACCTCTCCAATCGGTAGTTTGCCCTTCATCATCAGTGGTTTATGCGAAAAGTCGGTTGAAATCCAGGTGTGCATATCGTCTGACGATTTCTTCTTGCCGTCGGTTGTGAAAGAAAACGATACGTGGTAAGCCACGTGTTTCGACTTGTCGCGCAGTTCGATAGTTTCCGTGCCGACAAGCCGTATGCGCAGAGTTTCCTTCTTTTTTCCAGAGAACACAGTCGTTGTGTAAATGTGGTTTTTTACCATTGCTTTATAGTCGAGCGCACGGATATAGAAGAAAATGCTCAGCATGTCGTAAGCCTGGCCGTTTGCCTGCAGCCGCACCACGTTGTTTGCTTTTCCCGGGCGTATGCGGGTGCATTCGGCGAGGCTTGTATTGCCGTTGTATGAATAGCGTACAATGTCGATTCCCGAGTGTTTGCCCTCATGCGACGCCTTCCGGTATACGATTGGTCGCATTCCCGAAGGTTGTATGGTGCAGCTCAGAGTGTCGCGCACGCGAAACACCTTGTCGGCCCACGAAATAGTGCGGGCTGATAGCGATGCATCGTAGTTATGTCCGGATTTTTTTATCGACAGGGTCGCAGAGCCGGCATGTTTCCATATTAGCCCCCAGTGATACACAATGTCGTAGTGCAGCGTCTCGTTTGTCAAGGTGTATGAGTGGGCCGCAACAGCAGCCGACAGAGCCATCATCAGGGTCAGCATCCTTATTGAGAGCAGTCGTTTCATCGTAACAGTAATTTCTATATATGACAATTCAACAGAAAATAAGTTTAACCCGAATGTCTGTTTGTGGGGCAGAACTTTTGTCTTTTTGTGGATAAAAAAAAGATAAATGAGGGTGGAAATTTTGTTTATATATTATATATTTGTGAAAAAAATTATAGAACCTAAAAACAAGCAAAGATGAAGAAAATAGTATTAATGCTGTTGTCGGTTGTGATGGTTGCATCGCTGGCAAGTTGCGGAGACAATGAAGAACCGACGCCAAAGTCAAACAATTATATGATGTTATATCGTGTGATTATGGCAAAAAACACCTCAACTATGGCAATCCGACGTTGAAGGTGCTGAATCCTGTCAAAAACACGACTGAGACAATTGTCCTGACCGAAGATATGGACAATCGCAACAACACGGTCTATTCGCTTGACTATGCGGTTGTGAAGGCTTCGATTGCACTGTCGCTGACCGACCCCAACGACCTGTTTGTCTATTACTATCCAGTAATGGACATAAAGAGAGAAATGAAGTTTGAGGCAGAACTGAATCTCAACATCGACGATGCCAAGACATCGCTTGTCGACCCTGTTAAAAAGGTGAAAGTCACGTCGCCTAAGGTGGCGGCATCATTTATTGAAACAAGTGGAGCGCTTGTCGCAATAGCGCCGTTTTCGTTGTCGACAACGACAATGTCGGGAGAGCAGTCCGTTGAATACTACAAAAAGCATCAGCAGACCAAAGAGTCGGGTGTTGTTACATGGTAAGTGAAGATTCTCGTTAAACAATAGTTGTCTGTCGGATGGAAAATGCTTAAATTTGTGGCAAGAAGAACGCGCATATAGCGCAGAAAAATAAACTTAATCGCTTTTCTAAAAAAGAAACTTTATGCTGAACGAAAAGAAACAGGAATTATTGGAGAAAATCAAATCGTGGATTCTGATTTTTGTTGGATGTACGGCAATGTGTGCCGGCTTCGTGTTTTTTATCAACCCTTACAATATTATCCCTGGCGGTGTTTATGGAGCCAGCATTGTGCTCCACAACATATTCCCGTCGGTGCAAGTGGGCACATTCGGCTATTGTTTTGAAATCCCGTTGATGCTCCTGTCCTTGCTCCTTCTCGGAGCGAAGCTGGGTATCCGCACAATTGTGGCATGCCTTGTGCAGCCGCTGATAATGAACGTGCTGTCGTGGATGGCTTATCCCGACCAGGCGTCGCTTGAAGCACTTGACCCAACGAGAATAGCCGGCGGACTTATCGATATGTCCGACCATCTGATGCTCGCCACGCTTATCGGCTCAACGCTTATCGGTATAGGATGCGGTATTGTGGTGCGCAACCAGGCAACAACCGGCGGAACCGACATCGTTGCGATGATACTTCAGAAATATGCGCATTTGAAATTCTCAACAGGCATCTTTATCGTCGACTCGTTTGTCGTGATGTTTGGTGTGATAGTTATCGGATTCGGAGTGGGAAGCGACAGCGCTGTCGCTTCTGAAAATCCGTCGCTTCTGTTGATGTTCTATTCGCTGATTGCCATCTTCGTGGCGTCGCGTGTGGTGGCGTTCACAATTACCGGTTCGAAGAATGACAAACTGTTGTTTATTATCAGTGACGAGAAACTCACCTCGCTCCACAAATATATCCTTGACGACCTTGACCGCTCCGGCACATGCATAAAGAGTTCGGGACTCTACTCTAAGGGCGACAAGGAGATGCTTATGCTTGTGGTGAACTATAAGGAGGCCAACATCGTTAAATCGAAAATCAAGGAGGCCGACCCGCGGGCGTTTGTGATTGTCACCGACGCTTACGACACCTATGGCGAGGGATGGAAACCGCTGCCTGTGGCAGAGGAACTTCAGCCGGAGTAAGAGAACGCAATACAACATTCTGCAATCGGCACCGGAATGACGGTGCCCCCATAAAAACATATATAAGATTCTGATGATTGAAGATTTGAAAACAGCATTGTCGGAGCGCATACTTGTGCTTGACGGAGCGATGGGAACACAGATACAGCGCTACGGGTTGAAAGAAGAAGACTACCGTGGCAGCATCTTTGCCGACCATCCGCAGAAACTGAAGGGGTGCAACGACGTGTTGTGCCTCACGCGTCCCGACGTCATCGCTGAGATCCACAGCGACTATCTTGACGCCGGAGCCGACATTATCGAGGCAAACTCGTTTAATGCAAATGCCGTGTCGATGGCCGACTACGGTCTGGCGTCCTATGTGAAAGAGATAAACCGTGCCGCAGCCGCCATAGCGCGCCGGGAGGCAGACAAGCGCATAGCCGCAGGCTGCCAGTGCTGGGTGGCAGGCAGTGTTGGCCCCACGAGCAAAACATTGTCGATGAGTGCCGACGTGGAGAATCCCGCAGCCCGCGAGCTCGATTTCGACACGTTGCGCGAAGCCTATGTCGAGCAGATGTGCGCGTTGATAGAGGGCGGAGTGGATTTATTCATCTGTGAGACGATTTTCGACACGCTCAATGCCAAGGCAGCCATCTCTGCAGCCAAAGAGGCGATGCGGCTCGCTGGCAGAAGTGTGGAAATTGCGCTCTCAGCCACATTGTCGTCGACAGGCGGACGTATGCTTGCCGGGCAGACAATAGAAGCTTTTGTGGCAAGCACAGCACATTCTGGTGCGGTGGCACTTGGCCTGAACTGCGGTTTCGGTGCGGAAAGTCTGGAGCCATACATAAAGCAAATGGCATCGCTCACCGATGCCGCCGTGATGCTTTATCCCAATGCCGGACTGCCCAACGCTATGGGAGAATACGACGAGACACCTGAAATAACAGCCTCACATCTGTCGAAAATGATGGATGCCGGCGTAATCAATATTGCTGGAGGATGCTGCGGCACTACGCCGGCGCATATCCGGGCCATAGCCGAAGCCGCACGTTCACACACACCGCGCAAGCCGGTTGTGAGGAAGCCGGAGATGCGCTTGTCTGGGCTTGATTTGAAAATCGTGTCGCCGGAGCAGAATTTCACCAACGTTGGCGAACGCTGCAATGTGGCAGGCAGCCGCAAGTTTCTGCGTCTAATCAACGAAAAAAACTATCAGGAAGCCGTTGATATAGCCTTGAAGCAGGTTGAGTCCGGTGCGCAGATTGTCGATGTCAACATGGACGACGCTATGCTCGACTCAAAGGCGGAGATGGTGCATTTTCTGCGTCTGCTCGCGGCGGAGCCCGATGTGGCGCGTGTGCCCGTGATGATTGACTCTTCGAAATGGGATGTCATCGAGGCAGGACTTAAATGTCTGCAAGGAAAGGGCATCGTCAATTCCATCAGTCTGAAAGAAGGAGAGGAGGTTTTCCTTGCCCATGCAAAGTTTATAAAAGAGATGGGTGCGGCAACGGTGGTGATGGCTTTTGACGAAGACGGTCAGGCCGACACGTTTGCCCGCCGCACGGAGATTTGCGCGCGTGCGTATAAACTGCTTACGGAGAAAGTGGGTTTCCCGGCTGAAGACATAATCTTTGACCCTAACGTGCTGGCTGTTGCGACAGGCATCGACAGCCACGACCGCTATGCGCTCGACTTTATAGAAACCGTAGGTTGGATAAAGCAGCATCTGCCAGGAGCAAAAGTGAGTGGAGGAGTCAGCAATTTGTCGTTCTCCTTCCGGGGCAACAACTATCTGCGCGAGGCCATGCACTCGGTGTTTCTTTACCATGCCATAGCTAAAGGTATGGATATGGCGATTGTAAACGCCGCCGCGATGATTCCCTATGACGAGATTCCCGCCGATGTGCGGCAGACCATAGAGGATGCGCTGCTTTGTCGCCGTCCCGATGCGACCGAGCGTCTGCTCGAGGTGGCGGAACACTTGAAAAACGAGAAGGCCGGAGCCGTCAAGGTGGTGGAGGAAGACTATTCCAGCCTTCCTGCCGATGAAGCGTTGAGCCGTATGCTTGTGAAAGGACGCATGGAAGGCATAGAGCCGATACTTGAGCGTTCGATGTCGGAGCATGGTTCGGCGATAGCCGTCATCGAACAGCCACTGATGGAAGGCATGAACCGCGTGGGCACGCTTTTTGGCGACGGCAAGATGTTTCTGCCGCAAGTGGTGAAGAGTGCGCGCGCCATGAAGCAGGCTGTGGCATGGCTTCAGCCATTCATCGAGCGCGAACAGTTGCAGTCGGGCCGCAAATCGGCTGGCAAGATTGTCATCGCCACGGTGAAAGGCGATGTGCACGACATCGGGAAAAACATTGTCGGGGTGGTGATGCGCTGCAACGGATATGAGGTGATAGATATGGGCGTGATGGTGCCGGCAGAGGAAATTATCGACACTGCCGTGCGCGAGCATGCCGACTATATAGGACTTAGCGGACTGATAACCCCATCGCTTGAAGAGATGTGCAACGTGGCGCGTCTGATGAATGAGCGAGGTTTGTCGATTCCGATTCTTGTAGGCGGAGCTACGGCTTCGGCGGTGCATACGGCGGTGAAGATTGCGCCGTGCTACGACCATATTGTGGCTTATACGCGCGACGCCGCAGTGATGCCGTCGATAATGCAGGAGATTGCATCCGATCCGGCGGAAGCCGAACGGCGCATAAAGGCTGAGCAGGAAAGCCAGCGCAGCGCATATGCCGAATCGCAGAAACCGCTGCTCCCGCTTGAAGAGGCACGCCGCCGTGCGTTCATGCCCGACTGGGAGGCTTATGATACGCCGGTGCCGTCGGCTATTGGTGCAACCGATGTGGAGATAACGGTTGAGGAAGCCATAGAATATATCAATTGGCGTGCGTTTTTCCCTGTGTGGCAACTTGAAGCATCGTTTGCCGAACTTGCCGAAATCCATGGCTGCGACCATTGCCGTGCGCAGTGGCTTGCAGGGCAGAAACAAGACCGCCGGAAGAAGGCCTCGGAGGCTATGCAACTGCTCAAGGAAGCTCAGGTGGCTCTTGCGCGTCTGGTGCGCGATGTCAACAACAGCATCCGCGCACGCGTTGTGCTGCTGCCTGCAAATTCTGCCGGCGACAACATCATATTCCATGCCGAAGGGGGCGATGTTGTGCTGCCGTTGTTGCGCCAGCAGAAGGATGGTGAGGAATGCCTGTCGCTGTCCGACTTCGTGAAGCCTTGCGGCACTGATTATGTGGGTGCTTTTGCAGTAACGGCAGGACGTGGAATTGAAGAAATAATATCAGGGTATCAACAGACCGACGACTTCAAGGCACTGCTCTACCAGTCGCTGTCCGACCGTCTGGCAGAGGCTGCCGCCGAACTGCTCCACGCCCGTGTGAGGCGCGAAGTGTGGGGATATGCTCCCGATGAGCGGATTGACCGCCAAAGAGCGTTGCGTGCCCAGTATCGAGGCATCCGTCCGGCTGCCGGCTATCCGTCGTTGCCCGACCAGTCGGCGATTTTTGTCATCGAAAAAATCGTTGGCTTCACGAATGTAGGAATCGCTGTGACGCCAAATGGAGCTATGAGTCCGGCATCGAGCGTGAGCGGATTGATGATTGCGCATCCTGCGTCGCACTATTTTATGATTGGCGCCATTGCGCCCGACCAACGCCGCGACTATGCCGCGCGGCGTGGCATAACAGAGGAGGAATTGAGCAAATGGCTTCCGAAATGATGATATTGCCCGAAGTGGCTGAGCTTCTTGAGGCAGAGGCTCGGCGCATAAACGCACCGGAATTTGTGGCTGCCGATCCGGTGCAGTTTCCACGTCAGTTCTCAGCGTTGCCCGACATTGAGATAGCCGCGTTTTTGTCGGCAACCATCGCATGGGGCAACCGCAAGATGATTTGCAACAACTGCAACAAAATGCTGCGGCTGATGGACTTTCAGCCATATCGCTATGTGATGGATTGCGGTTATGACGATCTTGGCGAACGGTTCAATATTCACCGCACATTCTTCAGCGATGATTTTGCATACTATCTACGCGGGTTGCGGCGCATCTATGACCGCTATCCGTCGGTCGACGCATTTGCCGCAGCCAACGGGGTGGGCGACAGCCAGTATCCTTCGTGGGAACTTGTCAGACTGATGTCGCATGAGTTTGCCGCAGCCAACGACGGGGCTGTCAACAGTCGTTGTCTCCCCACTGGACTTGACACCACCGCCCTTAAACGCATCAATATGGCGTTGCGATGGCTTGTGCGCCGCGACGGTATTGTGGATATGGGGGTGTGGACAAGCATTAAACCGTCGCAACTGTTTATCCCGCTCGATGTGCATGTGGGCAACACGGCTCGCGCCCTCGGTCTGCTGCAGCGACGCGGCAACGACCGCAAAGCTGTGGAGCAACTGACGGCACTTTTGCGCACACTCCGTCCCGACGACCCCGTACTCTACGACTTCGCCCTCTTTGGCATAGGCGTGGGCAACCGCTACACCGGCGGAGGCGTGAAGATTATTTGAATCTAACCTGCAGATTCAGTTTGATGAAAAAGCGACCACCATGTTCGTAAATTTTTCCGAAAAGGTGGCGACTTGTGCTCGGAGTGTCGAATTTGGTGTTGTAGAAAAGGTAGTTTTCCAAATCATTGCGGTCGAAAAAATGATAGCAAATAATGTCGCCGTCTTCCTTGATTACGATGTAGCCTCCATTGGCGTTGAACGTGCCATGCCACGGCGTTGAACATGTCATTCCGAGAGCGAAAGCGAGCAAGAATTGCTTGATTTTGTATTCATACATTGGCTGCGTGGTGTTCTGTGTCAATATCAATGGGTCGTCATTTGTTTCTTGACGGGTAATCTCTTCAAGTGATGACAGATTGGTGCTATAGTATAAGAGCAATTCATCGGCAAGGATTCGCTCCAATCCCAAGTCAAGGAGTGTCAGATTATTGTGGGTCTCCTTTCGGGCAGTGCCTATAAACGACAGTTTTGCCCCGATTTCTTCTAAGTAATTGAATTTTGCCCCAAACTTGCCTAACTTGTTGAATTCCGACATTTGAGAATGGTCGACATTGATTACTTGATAAATGAAGTTGGTGCTGTCTTTGTTGGCGTTTATCAAGGTCGAATTACCGCCTAATTTAGATTTGATGCTGTAGCCTAATTCTGGCTTTGAGCCAGTGTTGAGGTCGTGGATAACAATTCTTATGTCGGCCTTGTCGGTCGACTTGGCTTTGATTGTTTTGCAGTCAATCCGTTCAAGAAAATTGTGTATCTCAGGAATGTCAAATGTGCCGGTATGCGTTTTTATGACATTTAAAATGGAATGTGCCTTTGTTTGCATTTCTTCTTGGGAAACGTCGATGGTGCAATCGTTGGTTCTCGACACAAGGATTTCTTTTTTTGCGGCATTTACAGTATATGCGGTACGGTCGATTTGGTCGTTTCTGAAAATTTTAAGAATTGGGAAAAAACGGTCATCCTGTCGATTCTGGCTGGCGTCTCCACAATACAGCCGTCCGTCGGCAAGCAATTTCAGAAGAGCGTATAGCTCACTCCATTCGCCACGGTTACCTCTTAGTTCCATAACGTTTGCTTTTGGTTGTGACTATGTGCTTGATAATCTCCGAAGCAGTGGCTTGTATTGCTGGAACGGCAACGGAGTTGCCGAATTGCTTATATGCCGACGCGTCGGCAACGCAGATTATAAAATTGTCGGGAAATCCTTGCAGCCGCGCCCATTCGCGCGGTGTCATGCGTCGGATTCCATCGCGGTTTACTTCGCCTTTGATTTTTGTTATCGGAGTAAAATTTGTCAGACGATTGTCGATGACGAGGTTTCGCTCCCGTCCCATACCGCCGACTACAATGGCGTTTGCCACCTGATTGTCAGCAATGATTTCATATCCAAATCCGTTTCCTTTGGCGGAATGGCGCTCTTTGTGAGCGATTAGGGTTTTGATGTACTGGGTTGACAGATAATACTTTACCGATACTTCTTTTTCTTCTTTTATGTCTGCGAATGTTTTGCTGTTGTCGGTTGGTTGAGGGTATGAGAAGCCATCGGTGCATTGGTCTTTTCTGAAGCCTACAATATAGACGCGTTCCCTATGTTGCGGCACTCCGAAATGCATTGCATTTACAATCTGGGGGTCGGGAACGTAATAGTCCAAATCATTCCGCAATACGTTGAGTATTGTTTCAATAGTGTGTCCTTTATCGTGGATTAACAGACCTTTTACGTTTTCCAGAAAAAAAGCTTTTGGGCGTTTCCTTCGTAGAATTTCGGCTACATCAAAAAACAAAGTGCCTCGGGTTTCCTCAAAACCGAGCCGTTTGCCAGCCAGCGAAAAGGCTTGACATGGAAATCCTGCGCACAAAATGTCGAAATCGTCGGGGATGAATGCCTTTGTTTCTTCTTTTGTGATGTCGCCGAATGGATATTCACCATAGTTGGCGAAATATGTACGCTTTGCTTGCTCGTCCCATTCAGAAGAGAAAACGCATTTGCCTCCGAGTCGTTGCATTGCCATTCGGAAGCCTCCAATTCCTGCGAATAGGTCGATAAACGTAAACTTAGGCTTTTCGGTTGGGAGAAACGGGGCAGAAAAGAAATCGTTGAACAGAGAGTCTTGTAATGGTTCTGCTGCAATGTCGCTGTCAGCTGCGAGTGGGGGAAGATGGACTGATGCTGCTTTATCAAACGGTTTGCAGTGTATGCTTCCGTAATTATGAGCGTAATGCGACAGGATGGATAGTCTATCGTTCTTATTGTCAATCGGTTTCGTCATCTGTGAGGTTTCTTCGTTAGAAACATCACGGTGGCAATGAATGGAACTCGTTGATTGACAAAGATTATGGAATATTTCTTTTGCCAATAGGAACCTTTTGACAAAGGATCAAGCACGTTCCCACACAAGCATCAGGGGCACGCCGCCTTAGCAATGGCGTGCCCCTGACGTTATTCGTGAATGGCTGTTGATGCGGAGCTAAAACTCGCGTTTAGAATACTTTAGTGTATGATGGAAGTCTATTCTTTATTATATGTATTTCGTTTGTGAAATACTTTTTTATCTGCGTATTTTGACATAACTTTGTTTTCCAAAAAGTAACATTTCTAACGAAGAAACGGCACTCCTGTTTTTTAGCGGTGGCAGGCGAGGGGTCAGAACAGTTCGTTGTACCAACTGCTCAGGTCGTCACGTATTTGCTTGTAGTGGCGGCATATGAAATCGACCAATCTTGAGGAGTAGCGTTGGGAGATGAATTCGTTTGCTGTCAGATAGCCATAGAAATTGCCGCGCGAGTCGACAACTACCGGAGGCGTTGAGGCATACTCGTTCCAAGGCGAGTAACTGCTGTACTCACTCCCGTAGGTCCCGTATTCGTTCCAGATAGACTTGCTGCTGTATTTGCTTCCGTAGGTCCCGTATTCATTCCATATCGACTCGCTGTCGTAGCAGTCGGCGTTCAGCTTTCCGAGAAACACATCATGGTCGCTGCCGCCATAGATGAGTAGCGTCTGTGCCTGGAGCGAAACCATGCACAGCAGCATTGCCAATGTTGCAATCGCACGTTTCATGGCATTATTATTTTACTTTCACCAATTTAAGACGCAGACTGTTGAACACCACCGTCACCGAACTTACCGCCATTGCGGCGCTTGCCCACATAGGGTCGAGCATTACACCGAACAGTCCGGCGGCAACCGGCAGCCCGATAATGTTGTAGATGAATGCCCAGAAAAGGTTCTGATGCACGATGCGCATCGTTTTCTTCGACAGACGCACAACGCGCGGCAGCATCTGCAGGTCGGACGTTGGCAGGGTCACCATCGCTGTCTCAATTGCAATGTCGGTTCCGTTGCCCATGGCTATCGACACATCGGCACGTGCCAACGCAGAGGAGTCGTTGATGCCGTCGCCTGCCATTGCCACGATGCGTCCGCGGTGTTGCATGTCGAGGATATATTTTTCCTTGTCGGCGGGCAGCATCTCGGCCTTGAAGCCAGTAGCACCAACTTCCTCTGCCACTCTTGCGGCAGAGGCGTTGTTGTCGCCAGTGAGCATATACACCCTCAGACCGAGCCGTTTCAGCGAGGCGATTGCCGGCGCGGAAGTTTCCTTGACCATATCGGCAAGCACAAACACCGCGAGCAGGCGGTTGCCACAGCCGAAATAGATAGTTGTGCCGCCGTGGGCGTTGGCTTTTATGTCGGAATTCTTAACGTTGCGTTCGTGTGCCATCAGCTCGCTTCCCACCCAGTAGAGCTGTCCGTTGTGGTGAGCTTCCACACCTTTTCCCACGATTGCTGCGAATTTGTCGGTATTGGAAGGCGTGATGCCGCGGTCTTCGAGCGAAGCCACAAGCACACCGGCAAGTGGATGTTCCGACTGCTTTTCGGCGGCGAGCATCACCCCGAGATCCTCGTCGGTGGCGTCAGCTGAAATCTTTGCGGAAACCACAATCGGTTTGCCTTCGGTTATGGTGCCGGTTTTGTCGAGCACGATGTCGGTAGCCTTGCAGATGCGTTCAAGGGCGGTTGCGTCTTTGATGAGAATGTGATGCTCGGCGGCTTTGCCGATACCCACGGTGATGGCTGTTGGCGTGGCGAGTCCGAGAGCGCACGGGCATGCGATTACAAGCACCGACACCGCGCAGATTACGGCTGTCGCCACACTTCCTCCTGCGATAATCCATCCTATAAGAGTGATTGCGGCAAAGGTGACCACCACATAGGTGAAATAACGGCTTATCACGTCGGCTACTCTTTGCACGGGAGCCTTGCTGCCCTGAGCGTCGCGCACGGAATCGACAATGCGTGCCAGCAGGGTGGTGTCGGCGTCGGCAGTGACGCAGACGGTGATGGCGCCGTTCTTGTTGATTGTTCCGGCAAACACCTTGTCGCCTTTATGTTTTGCCACCTGCATAGGTTCGCCTGTCAGCATACTCTCGTCAACATAGGTGTCGCCTTGACTCACCGTTCCGTCGACAGGGATTCTACCGCCCGGCTTCACGAGGACGATGTCGCCGGCGTGGATATCTTTGATGTCGACAAGGCGCGAGCCTCCGCAGTCGTCGAGCACGGTTGCGTTGGATGGTTGCAAGTCGATAAGCGAGCGGATGGCAGACGATGTGCTGTTTTTGGCCTTTTCCTCGAGCAGCCGCCCTGTCAGCACAAACGCCACAATCATCGTCGCGGAGTCGAAATATACGTGGTTTCCCATGCCGTGCTTGGCGGCAAAGTCGGGAAACGCTATCTGGAATATGCTGAACACCCATGCCGATGCTGTGCTGAGAGCAACGAGCGTGTCCATATTTGCCGAGCGTTGCTTGACCATCTGCCAAGCCCTTTCGTAGAATCGCCGTCCGCAGTAGGCGAGCGATACGGTTGCAATTATGGCTGTTGCCCATTGCCATGTGGCTTGTGTGCCGAGCGATGTCATCGAAATCGACATAACGGCTATGGCTGTTGCCCATGCCGCCGCAAGTCGGATGATGTGGTTCCGATACTTTTCGCGGCGCAATTCTTCCTCGTCGATGTCGCCGTCGGTCACAAGGCCGTAGCCGGCAGCCTCCACGGCGGCCTTTATTTGCTGTATGTTGATTATTCTTGGATCGAAATGCACTGTCAATTCGTTGGCGGCGAAATTCACTTTCGCGATGCCGACGCCTTTCAGGGCCTGCACGGTGCGCTCCACATTGCTGGCGCAGACCACGCAACTCATATCGGTAACTTCAAATGTCTTCTTTACCATAATGCAAAATCTTTAGTGTAAAGTTACGTCTTTATGCGTATATTTGCAAAAAAATAGGCGTAGATTAATGATATTCTATTTCTCAGGAACTGGCAACAGTGAGTATGTGGCGCGCCGCATAGCCGCTGCGACAGGCGACGGGGTGTCTTCGATTGCGGAATGTGTGGCACACCGCCGTTTTGATTTCGACGCCTCGAAGGAGCGTCGTGTGGGCTTTGTGTTTCCAGTGCATTTCTGGGGCTTGCCGGCGATTGTGGCGGAGTTTTTCGAAGCGTTGACACTTGCGGATGCGGGGCGTTGCTTTGTCTATACCGTCGCCACCTACGGTACGTCGACCGGACAGACTGGTTGGATGGCTCGCAAAACGTTGCTGGATAAAGGTGTGGCTGTCGATGCCGGTCTGTCGGTGCGTATGGTGGACACGTGGACTCCTTTGTTCAATCTGACCGACAAGGAGAAGTGCCGCCGTCGCGAGGCGTCGGCCGAAAAGGAGATAGACGCAGCGATAGGCAGAATTGTGGCCTGCAGGGGCGGAAACGCAGAGAGAATGAGAATGCCGCATGTGATTGCTGGTGTTTATCATGCCACCTACGGGAGCCAGCGGCAGACGCGGCATTTCCATTTGATGGCAGACCGTTGTGCCGGTTGCGGACTTTGTGCCGACCGATGCCCGTCGTCGGCGATAGAGATGCGCGACGGCAAGCCTGTGTGGGTCAAGTCGCAATGCACATTGTGTCTGCGCTGTTTGCACCATTGCCCGGGATTTGCCATCCAGTATGGCAGACACACGGTGCGGCATGGGCAATATGTGAATTCTAATGAACGAAAAAGATAAAAATAAACAATGGCAAAAAAACGGAATCCGAGTTTTGAGATATTGAGGGTGGTGGCGATGTTTCTCATCGTCGTGTGGCATTTCCTGATGCACGGAGTGGGGCAGAAGCCCGACGGCATCACTTCCGACATCCCGTCGCTTTTCAACCTTTGCTCGATGGAGATGATAGGTTGCCTTGCGAAAGTGTCGACCAATTGCTATATCCTGATAACGGGTTATTTCATCATACATCAGACATCTCCAAAGTGGGAAAAGATACCGAAGACGTGGGCGCCGATAGTCTTTTATTCGGTGCTGTTGTTCTTCGTCTTCCTGCTTTGCTCAAATCTGCGTCTTGGATGGGACGATTTCGGGAAGTCGTTTATGCCGATATATTTCAACCGCTATTGGTTTGCCACCCGCTATGTGGCGCTTGTGGCATTGGCTCCGTTCCTCGCCATCGTTGCGCAGGCGTTGACACGCCGGCAGTATCTTGTGATGCTCGGAGTGATGGCGGTAATCAATTTCGATTTCCTTCTCGGCGACCAGATGAGCGGCAACAATTCGCTGCTGTGGTTCGTATTCCTGTTTTATGTGGGTGGCTACATCAGACTGCATTTCAACCACGAAGGCGTAAACCATTTCGGCAAACTGTATTTCCTTGTGGCGATAGTGCTGGCTGCGATATTCCTTGTGAAAACGTTCGTGCACTACGGGGTGTGGTCGTCGCCGATGATGGCTGACTATCACGACAACAACGGCATCCTTTTCATCGCTGCACTGATGCTGTTTCTCTGGACAGCGCGCTATAAGGCACCCGACACGTGGCTGGTGCGCTTCCTGGTGCGCATAGCGCCGTTGACGTTTGGCGTGTATCTTATCCACGACAACATCTACGTGCGCCGCCTGTTGTGGCACGACTGGCTCGACGTGCATTCGTGGCTTCACTCATGGGCGTTTGTGCCTATGCTTGTGGCGTCGACGGTGGGCATTTTCTTTGCCTGCATAGCCATCGATTCCGTGCGCGACCGTCTATTCCGCCTGCTGCGTGTGAACGACCGTATCGACACTCTTTTTGCAAAAATTAAACCCAAAAACAACGCAATATGATTATCAACGAACGCGATTTACGCCACCAGTCGGTGGTTGAGGCGGCACACCGTATGATGACGGCTGCCCGCACCGCTCCCAAGGCAAAGGGTGTGGACATCATTGAGATAGCACTTGTAGAGGAGCGCGAGGATTTGGAGAAACTGGCGGAGGCTATGCGCCGACGCAGCGAGGAGACTGGCTTCAAATTCCTGCTTCGCGACGCAGACAATATTCTTCAGGGCGAGGCAGTGATACTCATTGGCACGCGCCGTCACACGCAGGGCCTTAATTGCGGTTATTGCGGTTATTCAGCCTGTGTGCAGAATCCAGCGCAGAATCCGTGTGCCCTCAATTCCATCGATGTGGGCATCGCCATAGGCTCTGCCTGCTCCGTGGCAGCCGATCTCCGGATTGACACCCGTGTGCTGTTTTCTGCTGGTTGGGCGTCGGAAATGTTGCCGTGGCTTCCTGGATGCTCGCAGACCATAGCCATCGCACTCAGTGCCTCGTCGAAAAGTCCATACTTTGACCGTAAACCGAAAGAACAAAGATAGACAGTTAGAGCGGTGGCTACACGCTTTGGAAATTCATGTCTGTTCCGTTGTCTCCGGCAAAAAAATTGGGCGGAAGAGTGATTATATCGTATTCCGAAAGAAGGAAAAGAACGAACATAATGTCAAAAGAGACAACGGCAAGTATTGTAAGATATTTATCTGAGCTGTCATCGTTGAATATTTCATAGATTAAAAAAGCATTAGCTAAAACAATGATGGCTATGAATAAAGGAATAGGCATACGTTTTTTTGTTTTAAAGTTATGTGGCAATGAATCCTTTTGGAATAATGTGGTGATGAATTGAGGTGTGGTCGTGCCTAAAAGGAGGTTTGTTGTGATGAAACGTCACTTAATAAATAGATTTAGATAATGATAAATTCATCAATTCATAATTTATGGGCTTCGGACTCCAGGTCGTTCGAGCCCATTAGAGATAATTATCAGTCTGCTAACGAGGGATGGTCTTATTCTAATTTATGGCAAGTATGGTAGTTTGACAGACGGTGTTTGTCAAATTCAGTTTGCACTTTCTTGGTCGCATTATGGCAAAACATTTTCAAGCAAGCTTGAATGTTTTTCGCTCACCTTGCACTATCTTTTAATAAGATAGGCTTCGGTTCGGGAAAGAAAATTGAGCAAGCTCTTTTCTTTCCACTCACCTTGCACTATCTTTGCAAAAGGTATAAACAATAAAAATTCTAATATTATGAAGAATATAGAAGTAGGATACTGTATTAGACGTGATGGCAATGTGATTTTGCAAGATGTTGCTTCGGTTAAAATTACAGACAGGCAGATTCCGGAAATTGCAAAATACATATTGAGCGATATTGAATATCAGACGGGTGAGCTTGTCTGTGTTCCGAGCAAAATATATGACCGAATTACTTCGTCAGTGTACGAAGATGCTATCTCAAAGTTGGGCAAACGGAAAGATGCGCTTTATGGCGACGATGAGGTTGAGTTGGAGGAATTCTTGCCCGATTCTCTTTTGAAACTGTTGCCGGAGGAGGTTGTTGCCGTTCTGCCGTTTGAAAGCAATATTGAAGATGAAGAGCCGGATGTGGAGGAAGAGAAATGTGTCAAGAAAGGGTGTGAATTGCCAGAACCAGACAATAGCAACACTCTGTATCTTGTGATTAAACAAGTGTACTTTGACCAGATAATCGCAGGAACCAAAACGGAAGAATATAGAGAGGTAAAAGAAACTACCTACAAGAGGTACATCGAGACAGGAGATGACGGCAGCGTGATGTTTAGTGACGCGATTTCTGATGAAGAATTGTCGAAATATAGTGTGGTGGACGACCTGAATATCTACAACAATGGAGTCTGTCCATTGATTCCTAAGAACTGGTGTTATCTGAATCTTGCAGTCGGCTACAATAAAAAGCGTGACACGGCATTGGTGGAAGTTGTCGACATAACATTTGAGGCGGAAACTGACAAGTCTGGTAATGTCGTCCGCTTTGATTTTGATGAATCAGACAACGTGTGCTTCTCTCCAACGGGGAAACTATGCCTGTGGATTGCGGTGTTCCATTTAGGAAAAGTTGTAAAGAAGGAAATTGTGGGTCAGTAGAAATTTAGTGGGGATAAATTTTAGGCATCCAAATGTTATGCCGAA
>ERZ779850.1701-NODE-1701-length-20581-cov-9.115122_pt1 | contig 20581 bp, 17 predicted proteins | sample MGYA00511249_ERZ779850 | MGnify/ENA primary metagenome ERZ779850 (study PRJEB29588, sample SAMEA2162475) | human gut metagenome | biome: human gut; feature: human-associated habitat; material: faeces | place: Denmark | collected 2008/2010 ...
ATTTTTTGTTGTATATTTTTTTATGATTTGTGTCTAAAATTTGTTGACTAGTGCAATGAAGATAGGCTCCCCTAGGGGGGACAAGGTGAATTGCCCGCAGGGCAAGAGAGGGCGCCTTGGGGCGGCTGTCGCCGAAGGCGACTGAGAGGGGACTGCTGTCATTATGCTTAGCAATTAAACCCCTCTCCGTCATCGCTTCGCGATTGCCACATCTCCCCAAGGAGAGGCTTTTTGTCGGCGCTAGGCGTTGCCCTCACGCCGCCAGCAGCTCAGGCTGCTCCACTTCCGCTTCATGTGGCTGCAGCAGCTTGTCCCTGAGCATACCGTGCAAATACGCCAGAGCCTTTTTTCGCAGCAGCACGCCTCCCGGGCGCAGGGCCCTCGTTTCCGGCATGCCTTTGAGCATGTACAAATCCCAGCGCATATCGGGATCACCTTGACCGGGACCATATTGGTCGCGACTGGCTGCTTCGGCATGAGTCATTACCGTATCATTATTGATTTCCAGTTCCAACTCGTGACACAGGATAGCGACTACAATCGCCATCTGTTCCACTTGAAGTTCAGTCGGTGGATATGCGCCAAACACAGGATTGCATTTGTAGGCAAGGATTGCATCCTTAGCGCAACAGAGAGTGACGCCAATGGAGCGACTGTTGCGACGCCAGGTGTGCGACTTATATTCGCGCAGCATGTTGCAGGTGAGGTAAAGCTCGCCATGCTCGCCGATGTTGATGTGGTAATCATCAAAAACCTGGTCGTAGGTTCCTGCCGTCCAATGCAGATAGATGTGAGTGATACCGCCTTTGGCATTTTTAGCCAAGATTCGCAGCTGTTCATGATTAATTCTGCGGGGATTTGTTACAAGCATATATCAAAAAGCTCCTTTGTATTTTTTCTCCCATGCGCTTACTTGCATATCCGGATTCTGCTTTGGGCAAGAGGCGGGAGTGTGTTGTTTTTGCCTCTCACTTTACTAATGGCTTTTTTTAGGGTAAAAGTCAGACACACAAAATAAATATTTTTAAAAAATTTTTTAGATTTTTTTTCTTTGTCTGACTTTTGATTGTTTTTTAGCCATTAATACATTGAGTTTTCTTTTTTCTCTCTTTCTTTTTTATAATTTTTTCTTTCTGTCTTTATTTCTTTTGGCTGTGATAAAAACTACTAGCGTAAGCTAGTAGTAACCTTGTTCTTTAGATTACTACCTAGAGGTTAGACGTAAAGTACGGTAGAAGTAGAGCGTAGGCGCAGCCCAAATCCCCAATCCTTGACAAGCAAAAAGAGAATAAATCCGGACTTTTGACACTTGAAAAAGGAGATTTTCTTAATCCTTGACAAAAGAAAATATTGAATCCCGTTTACTTGACACTCTTGTTTTTATACTAGCGTAGAAATACAAAAACGTTCTGCTGAACTGGCAGCAGAACGCTTGTGTTTAACTTACTAAGACTTGTTTTATTTTTTTTAGCGCACGTTCTTTGTGAACATAGCCTGATTGCTTAGTTATTCCATATTTTTTACAATAGGATTGCATAGTTTTATCTTCAAAGAAAACTGTTTTGATAATATTTCTTTGTGCATCTGTAAGTTTTTTCATTGCTTCGGACAATATCTGATTATGCACCAACTGGTCAATATCATTCTTTTCGTCAGCAATTTGCAATTCATCGCCTTCTTCCTCTGCGTCCAGATAATAGCAATCCTTGACAGATTTCCCGCGCGTAAACTTGTGCAGCAGTCCGTAATGGACATGGTACTGCAATAGTCCGGGCAGATGCCCGAAGTCGCGTCCGTCATACTTCTTGATTTGCTCTAAAAAGATTAACCAGGCAGTATTGACGGCATCCTCGCCCAAGGCTTCACGCACTTCGTAGCGATAGGCCTCCTTGTAGATTAAGGGCTTAAAGGCTGTGCATAATACATTGATGGCCTCGCGGTCACCCTTTTGGGCGCTGTGAACCAGCTCTTTAAATTCTGTGAGAGTGAAGGTTGTTTTTTCCTCCGTGCATTCTTGCGGTTCGGTGCCTTCCGGCACGCAGCAGATTACCTGTTCGGTATTTTCCTGCTCAGGGCAGTTTTTTGTTGTTATGTTGTCCAGTTCCTTTCTGAGGCGGTCGCAATGCCGCGTATGGCAGAATTCTGTGCTGTACTGCATCAAGTCTTGATGGGGTTATTATAGCACAGAAAATTGAAAAGATTCTCAAATCAGCAATATACTTCCGATTTTCTTAAAATTATAACTTTATGTACTACTCTAAAGCAAAAGGAGGGTACGTTAATGTTATACGATGAAAACATATTGGCAAAATGTTGGGGAGAGCAGTTGTGTTCGCTAAGACGGGAGATTGGGATGAACCAGAAGGAGCTGGCGAATAAGGTTGGTATTTCTGAACGCTGGCTATATATGCTCGAAAGGGGTTTTGCCAGTGGCAAGCTCTATACTTATGAATGCCTGATTAAGGAGTTGGGGGAGGATTTTGCGGATGTGCGTAGCAGGGTGATGAAGAATGTGAGGTTGAGGGAGGGGGATAATAAAAAATAATTTCTTGTTTGCATGAGGAATGCTAATGCCTGTCGAATATAGAAGTATTATATTATGACAGGAGGAAAAAACTATGAATACTACCTATGGTTATATTCGTGTCAGTAGCAAAGAACAAAATGAAACCCGGCAGCTCATAGAAATGCAAGCGCTTGTAATTCCCCCGGAAAATCTCTTTATAGATAAACAATCTGGAAGGAATTTTTCTAGACCAAACTACCGTAATATGCTTAGAATATTAAATAAAGACGATTTGCTTTATATAAAAAGTATTGACCGATTAGGACGTAATTATAGAGAAATTCTTGAGCAATGGCGCATCCTGACTAAAGAAATAGGTGTTGATATAGTTGTTATAGATATGCCGCTTTTGGATACACGACGAGCTAAGGATTTGTTAGGAACTTTCATCAGTGATATAGTTTTGCAAGTATTATCCTTTGTTGCCGAAAATGAATCTCATAATATCCGCCAACGTCAAGCGGAGGGTATAGCAGCTGCTAAGGCTAGGGGAGTACATTTAGGAAGACCGCGTAAACCATTACCGGATAATTTTCAAGAAGCCTTTAATTCTTGGAGGAATAGAGGAATTACCGGGACAACTGCTGCTGCTATGTGCAAAATGCCTTTATCAACTTTTAGATATAGGGCAATTCTTTATGCGAAAGAAAACGATATTTTGCCGTAAAATTACAAAAAGGTGTACTTTTTAGCAAAAAGCTACACCTCAAAATTATATACTTAATTATACCCTCTTATGCGCTGTAAGTCCATCCTACAGCGTATTTTTTTATTTTACCTAAATAAAACTATAATCTTAAAAATCTACTAAAAAGTACACCTTCATGCAGGGGGTACTGGTTTGGAGATTACAGAGAAAAACAGGAAAAAAATACGATTACTTTCGCTGTTTTCCGGTTGCGGTGGAATGGATATTGGTTTTGAGGGTGACTTCTTCTGCTTGAAAAAATCTATCAATGTTAATAAGCATCCAGAATGGATGGGAGAAGATAGTGGTAATTGGGTTCGTGTTGCGCCTACTATTTTCGATACAGTTTTTGCAAATGATATACGTCCTGATGCAAAAGCTGCATGGGTATCTTATTTTGATAGAAGAAAAGAAGATGCCAATGCTATATATCATCTTGAAAGTATAGTAGACTTGGTTAAAAAGTCGAAAAACGGAATGTCTGTTTTTCCTGATAATATTGAAATTGTTACAGGAGGTTTTCCGTGCCAAGATTTTTCTATTGCTGGCAAGCGTTTAGGTTTTTCTTCTACAAAATCACATAATGGAGAAAAACTAAGTGTAGATGAACCGACTACAGAAAATAGAGGTCATTTATACATGTGGATGCGTGAGGTTATTTCAATTACTGAACCTAAAGTTTTTATAGCCGAAAATGTCAAAGGTCTAACTAATTTAGGGGATGTAAAAAATATCATTGAACATGATTTTTCCGAAGCTGGTCATGGTGGATATCTTGTCGTTCCGGCAAGAGTTTTGTTTGCGCCAGATTATGGCGTTCCACAGTCTAGGGAACGTGTAATTTTCTTTGGATTTAAAAAATCAGCACTTACTCAAAAAGCAAAAGAAGCTTTAGTAGAAAAGATTATACCTGTTGAGTATAATCCTTATCCTGAAAAAACACATGGGGATGATTTAATTCCTTTCGTCACTTGTGCTGATGCGTTTATTGACTTGTTGGAACCGGAATTTAGTAATGATTTATCTCAAAATAAATATTCTAAAGCAAAATACATGGGTGTACATTGTCAAGGACAAACGGAAATTAAAATAGACTCGGTCGGTCCGACTATCAGATCTGAACATCATGGAAATATAGAGTATAGGAGATTAAGCCTTGAACATGGTGGAAAATTAAAAGATGAATTAATAGCAGGCAAAGAAGAGCGAAGATTAACTGTACGTGAATGTGCTAGATTACAGACTTTTCCTGATGATTATCAATTTATTTTAAAAAAGACTGAGTATAATAAGAATGTTTCTGCTAGTGATGCATATAAGATTATAGGAAATGCTGTTCCTTGTTTATTGGCATATAATATTGCCAAAAATCTTGAATCCAAGTGGAAACTGTATTTTAAAGAGGACTAAATAATGTTAGCATCAGAAAATCCAAAACCAGAAGCAATAGCATTTCAAAAATTAATGATTGAAACGAATAATATTCTTAATCAACAGGCTAGATTAAAACATGATTATTTTTCTAAACGAGTAGGAGTTCTGCTTGAAGATGACGTAGCGGACGCCTTATGTTATTGCTCTAAGGGTACGCCGTTTGAAGGTACTATAATTAAAGTTTCGGGTCAAAAATTTCCTGATATTATTGCCAATAAACTTTATGGCGTTGAAGTTAAAAGTACTAAAGGTAATCATTGGACATCTACCGGTAGTAGCATACTGGAAACAACTCGAGTACAAGATATTAAGAGAATATACATGACTTTTGGAAAGCTTGGTGGCAATCCGATAGAGTTTATATCGAAACCATATGAAGATTGCTTGTGTGATATCGCTGTAACGCATATGCCTAGATATTTGATTAATATGAAACTACATCCGGGAGAAACTATTTTTGATAAGATGCATATAAGCTACGATGAATTAAGGGAAAAAGATAATCCTATTGCTCCTGTTGCTGAATATTATCGTTCTTTACTGAAACCGGGAGAAAGTCTTTGGTGGGCTGGAGATACTCCTGAGGAAAAGGTTGTTCCTATGAAGCTAACATTATGGAAGGGATTGCCTTTAGATGTAAAGACAAATTTAAAGTCTAAAGCACTTGCGTTTATTCCAGAACTGTTTGGTAATGGCAGTAATAAATATAATAAGCTTATATTTTGGTTAATATCTGAATATGGTGTTGTTTCTCCATCTACTCGAGATATGTTTTCAGCAGGTGGACAAATAAAGGTTTTGGTCAATCGTCAGGAATACACTAATGTTCCTAGAATTATAGGGCATATTGTAGATAACGCTAAAATAATTAATGAAGTGTTAGATACAACGGAGCCTAGAATTTTAAAAGCGCATTGGGGGTTTTATGATGATTTGCTTAGTCCTAGAAATAATTGGATTAAATTAGCAACACATTATTCACAGAATAGGATACTGGATAAGTTGTTAAAAGAAATTTTAGAACACTATATTGGTGCCATGGTTATTAATAATGCATTAGAGTTTCCTAAAGGTATTACGCAAATTAAGGAAACAATGGATTATTCTAATTACGGTCGATGATTGATTTGTATTATTATGGACTGTTTAAATCCTTACCAAAGACATAAAGCTATGCTTGCTAACTCTAGCAAGGACACCAAAATAGAAATCCTCCTGCGCAAGGCACTGTGGCACGAGGGCATCCGCTACCGCAAGAATTATAAGGTGTGCAGCTGCCATCCGGATATCGTCATTACCAAATACAAAATAGCTGTTTTTTGCGATGGTGAGTTTTGGCATGGTATGCGTGATATTAGTAATTGTACCAAGTTCTGGCACGAAAAAATCAGGCGTAATGTGGAGCGTGACCTTGAAAACACCATTGAACTGCGCGATAATGGTTGGGTTGTGCTACGCTTTTGGGAAACGGAAATAAAAAAGCACCTCGCCGACTGTGTGGCAGAGGTGCAGCGCTGCATTTACGCAAGAAGAAGAACAATCGCTATACGGCGAACACGTAACTGACGCAAGAAGAAGAAATGGCGCTCACGGCGAACGCGCAACTGACGCGAGAAGAAGAAGTGGCGCTGTACGGCGAACATATAAGACTAAAGGCGTTCTACCCAACTGCGGTAGAACGCCTTTTGCTTTAATGTTGTGTGTGCGTATCAGGCTTGCTCAGCTTGCTCTTCCTTCAGCTTCTCTACATCAGCGAGAGATAAATTTGTAAGCTCCGCAATATCCTCGAGAGAATAGCAGCCCTTGGCCAACATGCGCTTAGCAGTAGCGATATTGGCATTTGCTTCACCTTCAGCAAGACCTATTTCCTTGCCTTTGGCAATGCCCTCAGCTTCGCCCTCACGCCTTTCATCTAACAAACGTGCTTCCATAAGCATAAATTCTCGCCTCACTTTCGTATCGAGTTTCAGATAGCTGATTTCATCATCTATCTGCTTGGTAAAATCAGTAGTTACAATGTGGTTGTTTACATAATCATAAAAGCTTTTGATGTCTTGAGAAATAGCGCCATGCGTACCTTTCGTGTTCAACAGCATAGTAGTCGCTTCGTCCGGAAGCTCCAGCTCCAGATTTTCCATACAACGCTTCTTAAAGGTGTAGACATAATTACCCTGTTCAAAGAAATCAAAAACGCAGATAAAAATGATAAATGTCGGTGGCAGCAGGTCATACGGCTGTCCCTTCTGCAGCAAATCAATATCAAGCAGCGCCTGATAATAGCGTGAACGCTTGGGCAGAACGTAGGTATCCGTATCGGGATTTTTATTGTTTTTCACCTGCATCTCCAGATTATAATGCGTGTTTTTATCGTCCGCTACGATGATATCAAGGCGGATGCCGCGGCTGGTGTACTCAGGCTCAAGCGTCTTTTCTGCCTCAATGTAGTTAATGTCTGCAATTTCTATCTGCAGCAGCTCCTCCAGCAGATGCTTGCAGATACGCTTGCGCGACATAACCTTCTTGAAAATGAAGTCGCTTTGGATAGTCAGGTTTGCAAATTTTGTTGCCAGGTCTTGCATGGTTTTTCTCCTTTCATTTTAACACAAGTGAATAAAAAAATACATAAGCAGTTATCAAGACGCCTGAAAAACAAAAAAGAGCAGTACCCTGACGATAAAAAATCGTCAGTTCGTACTACTCTTAGAATGTACCATATAAATATAAATGGCCTTGCTTAAGCTTCTGCAGAAAAGGTGCATCTGCAGGATATACTGCTTATTTAATTGTCCGCAGGTAAATGAGCCGGATGCATAAGCTTACTTGCGGTTTTGAAGAACTTAGTTTAAGTGTACTTGAAATGGAAGGGAATGTCAAGGGAGCAGGGGGCACCTTGCCCGCAGCCCTTTTTTGCATGCGCTATTCCTTTGCCAAAAAATCATCCGTTTGGCAACAAACTTTTCACAAAAAATATGTATCACTATTTGTCAATAGCCCATATTTAGTGTATAATAAAGTAGAGAGTATGTGTGCGGACACAGTATCAAATTCAATTTCTACATTTGTACGGAAGAATGTAAAATAAAAAATGGAGGTGTATTTTTTTTGGGTAAATTTCAACATAAGGTCCAGATTATCCCGCTTGGTGGTTTGGGCGAAATTGGTAAAAATATGACGGTATTCCGTTACGGGGATGACATGATCCTGATTGATGCAGGCCTGATGTTCCCTGAAGACGATATGCTCGGCATTGACTTGGTTATTCCCGATATTACATATTTGGTTGAGAATAAAGATAAAATTAAGGGTATCTTTCTGACACATGGTCACGAGGACCATATCGGTGCGCTGCCCTATGTTATGAAACAAATTGATTGTCCCGTTTATGGTACCGCACTTACTCTGGGTATTTTACAAGGCCGCTTGAAGGAAAACGGTGTAGGCAACGAAACCCTGCACGTAGTAAAACCCGGTGACAAGATTAACACCGGTGCCTTTAAGCTCGATTTCATCCGCGTAAACCACAGCATTCCCGACGCTGTTGCTATCGCGATTACTACTCCTATCGGTGTTATTATCCACACCGGTGACTTCAAAATCGACCACACTCCTGTTGACGGACAGGTTATGGAATTCAATAAATTTGCCGAATACGGCGACCGCGGTGTACTGTGCCTGCTGGCAGACAGCACCAACGCCGAGCGCCCGGGCTTCACTCCCAGCGAAAAAATGGTAGGCCAGACCTTTGACGAGGAGTTCCGCTATGCTAAGCATCGTATTATTGTAGCAACCTTCTCCTCTAACGTACATCGTATCCAACAGGTTATTGATACTGCTGTGAAGTATGACCGTAAGGTAGCAGTTATCGGCCGCAGCATGGTGAATGTTGTAAATATCGCCAAGGAGCTGGGTTACCTGAAGGTTCCCGAGGGCGTGCTGATTGATATTGACGAAACTCATAACTATACGCCGGAAAAGGTTGTTATTATCACCACCGGCAGTCAGGGCGAGCCGATGAGCGCGCTCACTCGTATGGCTATGAATGACCATAAAAAGGTTGATATTATGCCCGGTGATACAGTAATTATTTCTGCTACACCTATTCCGGGCAACGAAAAGCTTGTTTCCCGTACTATCGACCATCTGTACAAGCTGGGTGCGGACGTTATCTATGAAAAGAGCAACGGCGTCCACGTTTCCGGCCACGCCAGCCAGGAGGAAATCAAGATGATGCACAATCTGGTGCGTCCGCGTTTCTTCATGCCTGTGCATGGTGAATACCGTCACCTGGTTAAGCATGCTAATCTGGCGAAATCCCTCGGCATGCCGGCAGACCACATTGTTATCGGTGAAAACGGCAGTGTTATCGAGCTGACCAAGAGCAGCATTACCATTAACGGCAAGGTGCCTGCAGGCAAGGTGCTGGTTGACGGCTTGGGTGTCGGCGACGTAGGCAACATCGTACTGCGCGACCGCCGTCAGCTCTCTCAGGACGGTATCATGATTGTTGTTGTAACCGTCGACAAGGAATCCTGCCATGTGGTTTCCGGTCCGGATATCGTTTCCCGCGGCTTTGTTTATGTGCGCGAGGCCGAGGACCTGATGGATGAAGCACGCGATAAGGTGCAGGCTGCATTGGACCGCTGCGAGGAAAACAATGTTTCCGAATGGTCGGCAATCAAGTCCACTGTCCGTGATTCTCTGGGACGCTTCCTGTTCGAAAGAACCCGCCGCCGTCCGATGATTCTGCCGATTATCATGGAGATTTGATAGTGATTAGTTATTAGTGATTAGTTTTTGGTGAGCGGTTGTCAGAAGTCAGCTGATAAAGGATGACTGCCGGCAGCTGCAAATTTAGGAGTTGTCTTATCTTGCGCAAGGAAAGAAGAAGGAAGCAACAGAATAGAAGCTACTCGCGCCCTGTCGGCGTTGTCTGCCTGCTTATGGGTCTGCTGTTTGCAGCCGCTCTTCTTATGACGGCTGAGGACGGCGTAATGCATTATGCTTATCTGGTGGAGCAGCATCTGCTGGGTAAGGGTATCTTTTTGCTGCCTTTGGCTTTCTTTGCTGCGTCCTTTGCTTTGCTTAAAGGACAGTTTGGTGTTTTTAACAAGAGAACATTAATTTTTACTTTGGTGACGCTGTGCCTTACAGGCACAGCTCATCATGTTTTTGTGCCTGTTGGCTCTGAGCTGGAGCCTTCGCTGATAGCGGAGGGCGGCGGTCTTATAGGCGGCCTTTTGCTGAAGCTGCTGCGTTCCTTTGCCGGTGATGTGACTGTTTATATTATTCTTGCCTTAGGCTGGCTGTGGCTGCTGGGCCTGGTGCTGCCGCTGCGCAAATGGTGGGAGCTGTGGCAGGATTACCTGACCTCCGACGAAATTACGCTGGTGCGCCCTGATGACAAGGTGAGGGAGGAGCGCGTGCGTCCCGAGCCTGCGGTAAGAGCTGTGTTCAAACGCAAGAGTGCCGCGCCTCAACAGCATACCGCTCCCGCGGATAACGTTATCAGCAACTATACCAGCCCCGAATTTGATGCCTTCAACGAGGGCGTGCAGAAGAAAAGTGCTTTCAGAAGCATTTTAGGCTTTACCAAAAACAAGAGTGTTTACGAAAAATCACCTTTAAAAGAGGAAATAGAGCGTGACCCGGTGCAGCTGCCCGAATGGGAGCAGTCCAAGCCCGAGGTCATTGTAAGACCGATTATAAATTATGACGATGATTACGAGCCGGACAGCCGCTTTCTGGATGATGCGGAGCCGCCGGCTGCCGAACCCGAGCCGGAGCCGGAGCGTCCTGCTTCCGTAATCCGCAATACCTATCGCGAGGAGCAGGTACCAACGTTTGCAGTGCCTGCCAAGGCGGAGCCGCAGCCTGAGCCTGAACCGGAGAAGCCGGCCGTAACGATTTTTGACAGTGCAGATAAAATTGCCGCAGCGGCGCCTGCTCAGCAGTCCGCAGCATATGAACCTGAAGCGCAGGCCGCAAGCAGCTATCAGCTGCCCCCGCTGGAGATTCTCGATACGCCGAAGGCCAGCGACCCGTCCGCCTATCAGAAGGACATCATGGATCAATGTGCGGTGCTGGAGCAGACTTTGGCAGACTTCAAGGTGCGTGCCAGAGTTGTTGCCGTAACACGCGGACCTTCTGTTACCCGCTTTGAGCTGGAGCCTGCGGCAGGTGTGAAGGTAAGCTCGGTGGTGAACCTTGCGGATGATATTGCCCTGCGTCTGGCTGCTCCCGGTGTGCGTATCGAAGCGCCGATTCCCGGCAAATCCGCCATCGGCATCGAAGCGCCGAACACGAAGAACGATCCCGTGTGCTTCCGTGAGGTTGTGGAGGCAGGCAGTGTACGCAATGCCAAGGAGCATCTGTGCATCGGTTTGGGCAAGGATATCAGCGGTGATATTATTTCCGCCGACCTTGCGAAAATGCCGCATCTTTTGGTGGCAGGCTCCACAGGCTCCGGTAAATCGGTGTGCATCAATACGATTATCGCCGGTCTTTTGTACCGTGCTACACCGGACGAGGTTAAACTGATTCTTGTCGACCCTAAGGTCGTAGAATTGTCTAATTACAACGGTATTCCGCATCTGCTGACACCGGTTGTCACCGAGCCGAAAAAGGCAGCCAGCGCGCTGCACTGGGCGGTAGCGGAAATGGAGCGCCGTTATAAGGCGTTTGCCGACAGCCGTGTGCGTGACATCAAAACCTATAACGCGCAGGCCGACGAAAAGATGCCCTATATCGTAATTATCATCGACGAGTTGTCAGACCTGATGATGGTAGCCAAGGTTGATGTGGAGGATGCTATCCTGCGCCTGGCACAGAAGGCCCGCGCTGCCGGTATCCATCTGATTTTGGCAACCCAGCGTCCGTCCGTAGATGTTATTACAGGCATCGTCAAGGCGAATATTCCTTCACGTATTGCTTTCGCCGTATCCTCGCAGACAGATTCGCGCACCATTATTGATATGGGCGGTGCCGAAAAGCTGCTGGGCAAGGGCGATATGCTCTTTTACCCCATGGGCTACAACAAGCCTGTGCGTGTACAGGGTGCCTTCGTCAGCGATGATGAGCTGAATAAAATAGTAGATTTCATTATCAAGCAGTCCATTCCTGTAAATTACAGCGAAGAAGTAACAGAGCAGGAGCTGGAATGTGATAATAAAGGCCATAATGCCGAGGATGCAGGCTCCAATGCGCCTGCAGAGGATGAGCTTTTTGAGGATGCCCTGAGCCTTGTGCTGGATATGGGGCAGGCATCAAGCTCCATGCTGCAGCGACGCTTCCGCATAGGCTATACGCGTGCGGCGCGTCTGGTAGATAATATGGAGGAGCTGGGCATTGTCGGTCAATCCGTAGGCAGCAAGCCACGAGAGGTTATAATGTCGCGTAAGGAAGCAGAGGAACGCTTCCTGCGCCGTGAATAAGCGGAGGTGCAGGCGAAATGGATGATAAGGAAAAGACTGTCGGCGCAATTTTGAAAGAAGCAAGACTGGCCAAGGGTATTTCCCTGGCTGATGCCGAAAAGGCTACCAGTATCCGCAGCCGTTATCTGCAGGCTGTAGAAAATGACGAATATGACAAGACTCCAGGCGAGGTTTTCCTGAAGGGAATAATCCGTAACTACGGTAATTATCTGGGACTGAACGGTCCGGAGCTTGTTAATGAATATAAAGCAAGTGCTGCCGGTATGGCGGCAGAGGCTGTACGCAGCCAGGGTATCCGCGAGGTGGAAAAAGTCCGCCTCAATATACAGCTGAAGGATAAGCGTGATATCGGCAGCGGTACAGGCCGCTTTGAAATGCCGGGCTTGCCGAAGCTGCCAATGAAGCAGTGTCTGGCAGGCTTAGCAGCGGTAGCGGTGCTCACGGCAGGCTATTTTGCTATTCCCGCTACCATTAACTATTTTAAAAATTTGCCTAAGGAAGAGGCTAAGCAGACTGAGCAGGTTAAGCCAGAAGCTAAAGCACCTGCAGTGCTGGACAAGGTTACCGTTGACCTGGAGGCCGAGGGTGACTGCTGGCTGGAGGCAAGTGCCGACGGCAAGGAGCTTTTTGCCGGCATTCTGCATGCTAAGGAAAGCAAGCATTTTGAGGCTAAGGATAAGCTGATTATCAAATACGGCAACATCGGCGTTGTACGCATTAAAGTGAACGGCGAGGCTGTTGACCTGAAGGGCGAGCATGGCGTGGCCGTCAAGACCTATCTGCGCAACGCTCCCGCACAGCCTGCAGCCGCAGCTAAGGCAGAGGATGCTGCACCGCAGTCCGAGCCTGAAACCAAGGCCGCACCTGCTGCCGCAGTAGAGGAAGCGCCGCAGCCCGCTGCAGCCGCACCTGCGCCGAAGGCAGAAGGACCGAAGCCGCAGGCTGAGGTTAAGCCGGCTGAGCCGCAGCAGCCGCAGGCTGCCGGCGAAGCGAAGGCCGATAAGAAGAAATAATAATTTGTTCAGGAGTTTTTCATGAAACAGTTTTTACCGATTTCCGCTCAAGAAATTGCCGAGCGTGGCTGGGAGCAGCTTGACTTTCTGTTTATCAGCGGCGATGCCTATGTAGACCATCCCTCCTTCGGTCCGGCAGTAATCTGCCGCGTGCTGGAGGCGCAGGGCTACAAGGTAGCTATGCTGTGCCAGCCGCGTTGGGATAAAGCAGAATATATGGCAGAGCTGGGCAAGCCGCGACTGGGCGTGCTTATTTCCGGCGGCAACCTTGACTCCATGCTGTGCCGTTATACGGCAGCCAAAAATGAGCGTTCTGTCGACAAATATACCGCAGGCGGTGCGGTGGGACAGCGTCCCGACCATGCTACGGCCGTTTATGCGCAGCTCGTCAAGCAGCTATGGCCTGATATGCCTGTAATTATCGGCGGTATTGAAGCCAGCCTGCGCCGTTTTGTGCATTTCGACTACTGGGAAAACAAGCTGCTGCCTTCTATTCTGGAGTCTAGCGGTGCGGACCTTTTGGTCTACGGCATGGGCGAAAAGCAGATTATGGAAATTGCCGACTATCTGGCAGGCGGTGCCAGCGCTGAGGATTTGCATTATATCCGCGGTACGGCGTATCTGTCTGACAGTTTGCCCGATGATGAATATGTGGAGCTTCCGGGCTGGAAGGCTATCAAGGACGACCGCAAGGAATTTGCCAGAGCCTTTAAGCTGCAGAGCAAGGAGCAGGACCCGTTTTATGGCAAAATCGTAGTCCAAAAGGGACAGAAGAAATATATCGTACAGAATCCGAACATCTTCCCGCTGACGATGGAGGAGATGGACGCTATCTACGATTTGCCGTATATGCGTCAGTGGCACCCGAGCTACGACGCCAAGGGCGGCGTAGCAGCGCTGGAGGAGGTTCAGTTCAGCCTGGTAAGCAGCAGAGGCTGCTTCGGCAGCTGTTCCTTCTGCGCTATTCATGCGCATCAGGGACGTATCATTCAGGCGCGCAGCCATGAATCTATTCTGCGTGAAGCAAAGCTGCTGATAAAGCTTCCCGGCTTCAAGGGTTATATCCATGACGTCGGCGGCCCTACGGCCAACTTCCGCCATCCTTCCTGTGCCAAGCAGCTGAAATACGGCGTGTGCAAGGACAGGCAGTGCCTGTTTCCCAAGCCGTGCCCCAATATTGATGCCGACCACAGCGATTATATAGCTCTGCTGCGCAAGCTGCGTGCTTTACCGGGAGTCAAGAAGGTGTTTATCCGCAGCGGTATCCGTTATGATTATCTGCTGGCGGATAAAAAGCAGGAATTTCTGGACGAGCTGTGCCGTTATCACATCAGCGGTCTGCTGAAGGTAGCGCCCGAGCATATCGCGCCGCAGGTTCTGGCGCGTATGGGCAAGCCCGGCAAGGAAGTTTATCTGAAGTTTATGCGCATGTTTACGCAAAAAAATAAAGAAATCGGCCTGCCGCAATATCTGGTGCCGTACTTTATTTCCAGCCATCCGGGCTGCACGCTGAACAATGCCATTGAGCTGGCAGAGTTTTTGCGTGACATCAAGCACAATCCGGAGCAGGTGCAGGACTTTATTCCTACTCCCGGCAGTGCGGCGACGGCGATGTATTATTCCGGCATCGACCCGGAAAGCGGCGAAACCGTATTTGTGGCCCGCAATCCGCATGATAAGGCAATGCAGCGTGCGCTGATGCAGTACCGTACTCCGCGTAACCGCAAGCTGGTGCTGGAGGCGCTGCAGAAGGCAGGACGCATGGACCTCGTGGGCAGCGGACATAAATGCCTGCTGTATACGGAGCAGGAACAGCGCGGCGGAGTGCGTGGCGCGAAGCGTGATGCTTCTCGCGGCCCGAAACGTAATGCAACGGGCAGTGGAGCGCGTAATGCAACGCGCAGTACCGCTTCAGGCAGTGCCGGTGGAAAAAGGCGTGAGGATAAGCGCCGCAGATAGTAACGGAGGGATGAGATGATCCGTTGTATCTTTTTAGTGCTGATATTGGCCGGAATACTGACGGGAGGCTGCGGTGAGCAGCCTGCTCCTGTACAGAACGCAGGGGCAAAAACCGTTATCCTGTATTCCGAGCTTGATAATAAATTTACTGAAAATCTGGTGGATGCCTTCAACAAGGAGCAGAAGGCTAAGCTGCAGCTGAAGGCTGTTTACGAGCTGAAGCCCGGCGGGGAGCTGCCGGACGTTGTGCTGGCCGAGCAGCGCACGCTTGCCGGCCTGAAGCGTCAGGGAAGGCTGAAGCCTGTGGCCTTTGCCGATGGCGACAGACTGCCGCAGAAGTTCCGTGATGCGGATTTAAGCTGGTACGGCGTTTTCTATGATCCGATAGTTTTTCTGGTCAACCAGCAGTACGCCCGTACTGTCGGCCAGGCAAATATCTGCAGCTGGCAGGATTTGGCAGGGAAAGAACAGCTGCGCATTGCTCTGGAAAATTTATCCGACAGCAACAGCACGCAAAACTTTCTGGCAGGTCTGGCAGACCGCTTCGGCGAGGATGAATCGCTGGAGTATTTAGGCAATATCAACCGCTTTATCGGGCAATATTCCAAGTTTCCCTTTACACCTGTGCGCATGGCGGCGGTAGGTGATGCGGATGTGGCTATTACCAGACAAAGCTACGTGTTTAAATATCTGGAAAATAAATTTCCCGCTTATGTTGTCTATCCCAAGGAAGGCACGCCGGTCAATCTTTTCTGCGTAGGCCTGTTTAAGAATACTACAGATGATTTGCAGGGACTGAAGGTTATGGAATGGCTTTTGACAAGCGAGCAGGTGCAGGCGATAGCACAGGAAAATGCTACAGGCTATCTGTTTCTGTTCCTGCGCGGCTTTGATGAGGCTGCCGCCGATGGCGATAAAATCTGGCTCAACAGCAGTTATCTGGAGCCTGTTAAGCAGGATGGCCTGACAAATAAGTGGCTGAGTAAGGTTAGATTCAGTAAATAGTTGTTAGTGGCTGGTGATTAGTCATCAGTGAATAGTGAATTAGATTATAATGATTTGTGCTCTTGCTTGCTGTCCCGACGGCTTGGGTGAGGGCAGCAGGTTTTGGAGGTAAAGAATGAAAATAGGTATGGTCAGCCTCGGCTGTCCCAAAAATCTGGTAGATTCTGAAGTTATGCTGGGTATTATCAAGGATAAGCAGCTGGAGATTACCAATAATCCCGCAGATGCCGAACTGATTATTGTTAATACCTGCGGTTTTATCGAAAGTGCGAAGGAGGAATCCATCAGCACAATTTTACAAATGGCGCAATATAAGGAGGAGGGCAGCTGCAAATATCTGATTATGACAGGCTGCCTCGGCCAGCGTTATGCAGACGAGCTTTTCGAAAGCATGCCGGAGGTTGACGCTATCGTCGGCACTGACAGCTTTACCGATATCGGCTGGGTTATCGACCAGGTGCTGGCAGGCAAGCGCGTAAAGCATCTGCAGAAGCTGGAAAGCAAAAATGTGCAGGCTCCGCCCAGAATGCTGACTACGCCTGATTACATGGCGTATCTGAAAATTGCCGAGGGCTGCGACAACTGCTGCTCCTACTGCATTATTCCGCAGCTGCGCGGTCCCTATACCAGCCGTCCTTATGATGAGGTTATGGCAGAGGCAAGAAGCCTTGCTGCTCACGGCGTCAAGGAGCTGATTGTAGTTGCGCAGGACACTACCCGCTACGGCGAGGACCTTACCGGCAAGCTGCTTTTGCCGCAGCTGCTGCGTGATCTCAACGAGCTGGAGGGCATCGAGTGGATCCGCGTTATGTACCTGTATCCCAACAACTTTACGGACGATTTGATTGCAGCCTTCGCCGAATGCGACAAGGTGTGCAAGTACATTGATATTCCTCTGCAGCATGCCAGCGACAGACTGCTGGAAAGCATGAACCGTTACGATACACGTGCGCAGGTAGAAGAACTTCTGGCCAAGCTGCGTGAGCGTATTCCGGGCATTACTATCCGCACTACCTTCATCGTGGGCTTCCCCGGTGAAACCGATGAGGATTTTGCGGAGCTGATGGACTTTGTTGAAAAGCAGCGCTTTGAAAACGCAGGCGTGTTCCAGTATTCCCAAGAGGAGGGTACTGTGGCCGGCGCTATGGAAAACCAGATTGAGCCTGAGGTTAAGGAAAACCGCTATCATGAGCTGATGGCGCTGCAGGCAGGTATTTCCGAAGAAATCCATCAGGAGCGCGAGGATGAGGAGCTGGACGTTATCGTCGAAGGCTTTGATGAAGAGAACCCCGCTCTTGCGGTAGGACGTTCCTACCACGAGGCACCCGATATCGACGGCAACATCTTTATCGAAAATGCCGCCGAGCTGAAGGTAGGCCAGATGGTAAGAGTGCGTATTCTGCAAGGCTTTACCTATGAAATGGTGGCAGAGCTGGTTTAACGTTGCTGTATGAGTCAAAATAACCGGTGAGAGGGTGACAGCAGGATGAAGGTTGAAATCATTACTACCGGGACGGAGCTGCTGCTGGGTGAAATTTTAAACACCAATGTGCAGTATTTATCCCGCAAGCTGAATAATATAGGCTTTGATGTTTTATATCACACTACGGTCGGAGATAATCCGGAGCGTATGCGCGCAGTGCTGGAGCAGGCCATGCAGCGCGCCGATATCATCATTACCAGCGGCGGTCTGGGACCGACGCGCGGTGATATTACCAAGGAGATAGTGATGGAGGTTTGTCATACTGAAGGCTATCTCGATTTGGATACGTGGGGACGCATAGATGCATATTTTGCCAAGAAGGGACTTTGCCCTTCGCAAAATAACGAGAAGCAGGCATATGTGCCCATCGGGGCCGAGGTACTGCAGAACGATGTGGGTACCGCTCCCGGACTGTGGCTGGAATATAAGGACAAAATCTTCATTATGCTGCCCGGACCTCCGAGCGAGCTTACGGATGTGTGCGAAAAGCAGCTGCTGCCGCGAATGCTACAGCGCTTCAGCAAGCACGGCATTATCATGTCGCGCACCTTGCATCTGCGCGGTATCGGCGAATCTATGGTGGCTGCCAAGCTCGACGAGCTGATTATGGCGCAGACCAATCCGACGATTGCGCTTTATGCCCGCTACGGTGAAATTCTCATCAGGCTTACGGCGAAGGCTGCCAATGATAAAGAGGCAGTCAAGCTGCTCGACGCTATGGAAGCCAAGGTACGCAAGAGCGTTGATAATTATATATACGGTGTGGATGATGCCACTCTGGCGGCCTGCTTAGGGCAGGAGCTGCTGAAGCAGGGCAAAACTATTGCCTTTGCGGAATCCTGCAGCGGCGGTCTTGCCAGCAGCCTGGTTACGGATGTGCCGGGCAGCAGTGAATATCTGCTGGGAAGCATCGTCAGCTACACTAACATGGCTAAGCAGAAGCTGCTTAATGTGCAGGCAGATACGCTGGCCAAATACGGCGCTGTCAGCCGTGAAACCGCCTGCGAAATGGCGCTGGGCGTACGCAAGCAGCTGGGCAGTGATTATGGTGTGAGCATTACGGGCAACGCCGGACCGGGAGCCAGCGAGGGCAAACCGGTAGGCCTTGTATATATTGCCGTTGCCACTGACGACGTGGTATATTGCCAGGAGCACCGTTTTATGTCTACAAGAACAGAAAATAAGCTGAGAATAGCTCAGACAGCTATTTCCATGGCTATTGATAAATTATTAGAAGAAAAAAACAATACGGAGGATAAACATTAATGACCATTCAAAAAGAGATGTTCGGCAGCTTAGAGCTGGACAAAAAAATTGTAACCGCCCTGACTGACATGGGCTTCGAAGAGCCTTCTCCAATTCAGGCCGCTACTATTCCCCTGGTGCTCGAAGGTAACGACGTTATCGGCCAGGCACAGACCGGTACCGGCAAGACCGCTGCCTTCGGTATTCCTCTGGTGCAGGCAATTACCGACTTCAAGCATATTCAGGCGCTGATTATGACTCCGACCCGTGAGCTGGCTATTCAGGTTGCGGAAGAAGTAGGCAAAATCGGACGTACCCGCCGCGTGCGTGCGCTGCCTGTTTACGGCGGCCAGCCGATTGAACGCCAGATCCGTGCGCTGCGCAACAATGTGCAGATTGTTATCGGTACCCCGGGCCGTTTGATTGACCATATCAACCGCGGCACTATCCGTCTGGACCATATCAAATTCCTGGTACTGGACGAGGCTGACGAAATGCTGGATATGGGCTTTGTTGATGATATCGAAGAAATTATGCGCAGCCTGCCGGTTGAACGCCAGACTCTGCTGTTCTCCGCAACCATGCCTCGTCCGATTCTGAGCCTGACCAAGAAGTACATGAAGGCGCCGAAGAATGTAACCATTTCCAAGGAAGAGCTGACTGTGCCTCTGATTGAGCAATACTATTTCGAAACCAAGGATAAGATTGAAGGCCTGTGCCGTCTGTTGGACGCAGAAATCGACGGCAAGCTGATTATCTTCTGCCGTACCAAAAAGGGTGTTGACGACCTGTCTATTGCACTTTCCAGCCGTGGCTACATGGCTGAGGGCCTGCATGGTGACCTGAGCCAGAACCAGCGTGACCGCGTAATGAAGAAATTCCGCGAGGGTGCTGTCGATGTGCTTATTGCTACTGACGTTGCTGCCCGCGGTATCGACGTTGACAACATCACCCACGTTATCAACTTTGATATTCCGCAGGATCCGGAAAGCTACGTTCACCGCATCGGCCGCACCGGTCGTGCAGGCAACACCGGCGTAGCTATGACCTTCATCACTCCGCGTGAGTTCCGTCAGCTGAAGCTGATTGAGCGTACCGTCAAGACTAAAATCCAACGCCGTCAGCTGCCGACTGCTGCTAACGTTATCGAGCGTCAGCGCGACCAAATTATCAGCAAGATGCAGACTGTGCTGGAGCTGAACGCATATCATGACTATATGCCGATTGCCGAAAGCCTGTTGGATGATTACAGTGCGGAAGAAGTTGCTGCCGCAGCTCTGAAGCTGATGCAGGAGGGCATTAAGGCTCTGGAGGCTCCGCAGGAGGATATCCTGTCCAAGGACCTGCGCAACACCGGCGGCCGTCCCGGCATGGTGCGCCTGTTCATCAACATCGGCCGCAGCCAGAAGATTATGGTTAAGGATATTGTCAGCACCATTGCTATCGAAGCAGACATTCCGGCGCGTGATATCGGCCTGATCAATATCTATGATAAGTTCACCTTTGTTGAAGTACCGGAAGATGTAGCCGAAAAGGTTATCGGTGCGATGAACAAGAACTTTATCAAGGGGTATAAGGTTAATATTGAGCCTGCTAAGGCAAGAAGATAATAACAAGGGCGACCGAGCCTCTCCTCTGGGAGACAAGGTGAATTGCCGGCAGGGCAAGAAAAGCCTCTCCTAGGGGAGAGGTGGCATCGCGCAGTGAAGTGGTAAACTTATTTTAGACACAGAGGGGGTATTTTTTGTACAGATAATA
>ERZ779850.1733-NODE-1733-length-20230-cov-4.611103_pt1 | contig 20230 bp, 17 predicted proteins | sample MGYA00511249_ERZ779850 | MGnify/ENA primary metagenome ERZ779850 (study PRJEB29588, sample SAMEA2162475) | human gut metagenome | biome: human gut; feature: human-associated habitat; material: faeces | place: Denmark | collected 2008/2010 ...
CGCCATGACGACCGCGCCGATGATCGGCGCCCCCTCACTGTCGGTCACCTTTCCCGTAATGGTGCGGGTGCTGCTGCCTCCGGACGACTGGGCGATCGCAGGGATCGCAAAGGCAACGAGAAACACCGAACAAAGCAGTTTGGTCAGTTTTTGTTTCATAATTACACACGGTGTTAGTTGTTATTAGGTTTTGTTTGGGTTGTACGGCTGTATTTCAGCAGGGCTTCCAGGAAATAGTAGTCCGCGTAGGTCAGCGGCACGTCGATTTCGTGGTTGTCCGGACGGGACCCCACGCTGTGCATGAGCAGGAAGTTCCCGTTCTCTCCGGGACGGGCGAGGTAGGCGTCGGAGGCGAGGGTGCGCAGTTGCTTTTCGGCCATTTTCAGGTATCTGCCCTTTTCCTCCGGCTTGTTGGTCAGCGAACTCAAGTCGACGAACGCCGAGGCCATGATCGCCGCGGCCGAAAAGATGGGCTGGGAGACCGAGGTCACCGACTCCATCTCGCAGGACGCCTATTATGACTCCATCGTCGCTTACTGCATGCTGGGCTACGACATGATCTACGCCCCCGGCAACCAGTACACTGACGCCGTTCTGCAGGCAGCTGAGGAATACCCCGACATCGCCTTCGCCCTTCTGAACGGTGCTGCCGATACGCCTGACAAGGCTGTCAACAAGAACGTCTCCTCGCTGCTGCCGAACGCACAGCAGATCGGCTGGATCGCCGGTGCTCTGGCCGGTCTGATGACCGAGAGCGGCAAGCTGGGCTTCATCGGCGGTATGGAGCTGGATACCACCAAGGGCAAGATCGCCGGCTTTGAGGAGGCCGCCAAGTATGTGGCCGAGCAGGAGGGCAAGACGGTCGAGCTGCTGAACGTCCCCTACGCCAACTCCTTCTCCGATGCCCCCAAGGGTAAGGAATTTGCCACCGAGCTGATCAGCCAGGGTGCTGACGTGTTCTTCGGCGACGCCTCCGCCGTTGACTCCGGCGCCCGCGAGGCCATCGATGCTGCCAACGCCGCTGCCGGTTCCGTGAAGATCTACGACATCGGCCAGCCCGCCGACATCCTGGGTCAGAACGAGTGCATCATCTGCTCCCAGGTCACCGATAACTCCGCCATGATCGTCGCCTCCATGCAGGCTGTCGAGGCCGGTACCTTCGGCGGCAACACCGTCTACGGTACACTGGAGAACGGCACCCTGTCCGCCGGTAAGATCAGCGATCTGGTTCCCGCCGATGTGCAGGAGAAGTACAACGCCTACCTGCAGCAGATGGTGGACGGAACCTTCATGAAGTGATCGAGCCATCCGCAGCATAAAAATACCCCCGCGCACACCGGTGCGCGGGGGTATTTTGTTTGTTGCGCGGGAACCCTTACTCCGGCTGCTTCCAGCCGTCCAACAGCGCCTGGGCCATCCGGCAGCCGCGGGTCACCGGATCGAAGCTCTGCTCGTCGATACGCCACTCAAACAGCATGCCGCGGTGCATCACCACCAGGTCGGCCACCAGCTCGCTGGGGTCGTGGTGAGGGGCGATGCTGCCCTCCTGCTGGCAGGCGGCGATCAGCTCCCGCAGCACGCGGAAGTAGACACGGCTCTCGTTGTCCTGAAGGATGGCCTGCTCCGGATATTTCAGGCCGTGGATGAAGCTGCGGTACAGGGCGGGGTCTTTGGAACTGATGTCCAGCGACTTGCCCACAAAGTCCAGCAGCTTGCTGCGGGCGGAGGAGGCGTTGTCGGCCAGGTACGACTGCTCCAGCAGCTGGTACTGGGCGTCCACGTTGCTGGTGACCTGGATGATAAGCTCATCCTTGCTCTTGAAGTAGTGATAGATATTGCCCACGGAGCAGCCGGCGGCCTGCGCGATCTGCTCCACGGCCACATTTTCAAAGCCGTCCCTGTCAAACAGGTCCAGCGCCACGTTCTGGATGCGGGAGCGCATCTCCAGTGCCTGCCGTTTGCGGGCGGTCAGCGGTTTTTCCATACGTTCTCCTTTGGCAATTTTTTGTTATCATACCAGCTTTTTTATCTCAGGTCAAGGCGGCAGGAGGGGACAGATGTCGACAAAGATCGTTAAAGAAAAGATTTTCAAAAAAACGGAAAAGAGGGGTTGACATTTGGGGGGTACGTGACTATAATAACACTTGTTCGTGACGCGCGAGTGGTGGAATTGGCAGACTCGCTAGATTCAGGTTCTAGTGTGCATTACGCACGTGCGGGTTCAAGTCCCGCCTCGCGCACCAACAGGAAAACCCTTGAAGCCGCAAGGCTTCGAGGGTTTTTTCTTTTCCTCGAAGCAGTTTTGGCCTTATTGGTCAACCGGCGGAAACCGTGCGCCGCAGACGCCAGATAGATGCCTGTCGCGTCGGCCCCTTGTGTCCCGGCAGGCGGGACACGGTGAAATGGGCGCCCCGAGTCCTTTCCTCCGTGCTATCATAGCGCCATGATTTCACTAACCGCACTTTTCTTTTCCATGAAGGAAACCTCGAAAAACGGCCCCAACTGCGGCAGGGAGAGCGCAGTTGGAGCCGTTTTTTATGCATTCAGCTTTTCTTCCTCGTCGTGGACGAACATAATGAGAAAACTGACGGTCAGCAGCCCGCAGGACAGCCAGATCGTCCCCGTGCCCCAGTGGAGGGTGGCTATGCTGCCGATACCCGCGCCCAGCGCGAACAGCAGCACCACGCCGAAATACGTCAGCGCCTTGCGGAGTATTTCCTTATCCCTCGTATGGAAGTAGGCGCACAGCGCCTCCGTACCGCTGCGCATATTGCCGATGCACATGGTGCTGGCGTAGGCGTGGCCCCGCACCTTGCGGAAGGTCTGCACCTGCATGGCGCACACGAAGGACACCACGGCATTGGCGGTGGTGTTCAGCGTTTCCGGCAGGAAGCCCACCGCCGCCAGCAGCACGATCTCCGCCAGAATGATGAGCTGCCGCCAGTGTACCTTCTCCATCCGCTTGAAGTGCCGGTGGACGCACTCCGCGATGTAGATACCCAGCAGGAACGCCAGCACGGGGACTAAGTATCGCAGCGCCTGTCCCCAGTCTCCCTCGAATAGATGCGTACTCAGCAGCACGATGTTGCCGGTCTGGGCGTTGGCGAACACCTTGCCGCGGCAGCAATAGGTATAGGCGTCCTGCAATCCGCCGGATAGGATGATGAAAAAGGCTGTCAGCATGGAATCGGACATCTGCCCGTGATGCTTTTGCAGGAAAGTCATGTGCGATGCCGCCTCACTTTGCCACCGGCGCGTCCAGCCAGTAGATGACGTAGCACTCCTGCATCTCGCCCATATAGAAGAAGATGTTTTCGCCCATCTCGATGTGCTCGCCGAAGGTCAGATCGGGCACGAACAGCCGTCCGCTGGTGCGCTTGGGGCCCTTGATGGTAAAGCCCTCCGCCGTGGGATGCTGCCGCAGCTCATTGGCGGCTTCCTCCAGACCGGGGAAGTGCAGCGTCCGTTCCAGCTCCGCCAGCTGCGTCGCGCCGTTGATATAGACCAGGTGATTTTCGTCCTTGAACCAGTTGATACGCATGATACGTCCTCCTTGGTGGTGATGTGGGTAGTATAGCACAGTGTGCAGGGTTTGTCACCCCTTGTATGCCTGCTGCCGGTCGCGGCCCGTTCCCCGTGCCGGACGCTATCATGCACACACTGCATGATACGCGTCTGCGGCGCTGGGGGTATCCGTACAGAGAAAAAACGTAAATTGTGCAGATTTATGTGCCGCCGCACTTGCCAAGCTCTCGCAAAAAGGCTACAATAACAAAATGAAAGAGATTCAACCCGTGTTGAATCTTGCACAATAATGTATCGAAAAAAACGCGCCGCACTGTCAAAGTAACCACCGTCACGAGGGATACAGCACGACAGAATAGTAAGAAAGGAGGATGCTTGTGATAGACATCAGTTATCGCATTTTTGATTTGGTGGCCAGCACCAACAGCCTGACAAAGACGGCGGAGATCGTACACCTGACACCATCTGCGGTGAGCCATTCTCTGCGAAAGCTGGAGGAACGGCTGGGAATGCAGTTGGTGGTCCGCAACCGCGATGGCCTGCGGCTGACCCAATACGGTCAGGAGCTGATCCCCCATGTCCGCTATGCGCTGAAGGCGGAGGAGCGGCTGCAGCAGGAGATCGTGCGGATCTGTGATATACGTACCGGTATCCTGAATGTGGGCGTATTCAGCAGCGTGGGCTGCAATTGGATGCCTGACATTATGCTGCGGATGCAGAAGGAGTATCCCCAGATCAAGATGTATATTCACCAGGGCAGCTATACCGGACTGGAGGCGGCTGTGGCAAATGGGGAGCTGGACGCGGCATTTGTATCGGTGCCTATCACTGGCAGCATTCCGGCGTACCCGCTGCTGCATGACAGACTGATGTGCATTACGCCGAAGTCCTTTGAAGCGGAAAACGGAGATTATATTACGCTGGAGGATCTGCGGAAGAACACGCTGATCCTGCCGCACGCGGAATCCGACTTTGACGCGCGGGCCTTCCTGTCCGCCAACAATATCGAGATGGAAAATCCGCACCAGCTGGCAGATGACGCGCTGATTATCGCTATGGTGGAAAGCGGACAGGGCATCAGCATTATGCCGGAGCTGGTGCTGGACTATCTGGGCGGAAATATCCGCGTGTTTCCTATCGAGGGCGCGCCGTTCCGCACCATTGGTATCGCAACACAGCGCAGCGAGTACGTGACCCCCGTGACGAAGATCTTTGTGCGGACGGTGCAGGATTATGTGGCGCAGCGATATCCCGAAGAACTGCCCTACTTCCGTTGAGTGCAGCAGAAAACTGAAGAGTCATAGAAAAAAGCGGACGCTGCTGAACAGCGTCCGCTTTTTTTGCGCCGGGAAAATGCAGAGAAAAAAGGGGGATGAGGCGGAAAAATCACAGGGAGATAATACCGATAGAGCTGAGCACCACGATGAGCGTGATGATGGGGCAGATGTAGCGGATGAGGAAGGTGAAGATACCCTTCCAGGTGAACTTGAACTTGCCGCCCTTTTCTCCCTCCTCGATAACGGCAGCGGGCTTCCAGATCCAGCCAACGAAGATGCACAGAGCCAAGGCTGCCACAGTGGCGAAGCAGTTCTCGCACAGGTAGTCGATGGAGTCCAGAATGTCGGTATCCTTGCCCATCCAGCTCAGCAGGCGCACGCCGCTGAGGGAGCTGTAACCCAGAGAAACGGGGATGGCGATGATCAGGTTGGAGGCCAGCGCCAGCAGGGTGCCCTTCTTGTTGCTCCAGCCCCAGTGCTCGCAGGGGATGGCGGCGTTGGCAGCGGTCATACCGATCACGGAGCTGATAGCGGCAAAGAACACGGCAACGAAGAACAGGAAGCCGAAAATGGCGCCGCCGGGCATGCTCTCAAAGACGGCTTTCATGGTGATGAACAGCATACCTGCGCCGGTAGAGGGGGAATAGCCAAATGCGAAAGCGGCGGGAATGGTGGCCAGAGCGGCCAGCAGAGCGACGACCATGTCACCCAGAGGAACCAGCAGGGCATTCTTGGCCAGGTCACTGTCGTCAGGGGCATAGGAGCCATACATCAGGTTGGTACCGAAGCCGACGTTCAGGGAGAAGAACATCTGGGCCAGGGCGATGCCGAACACGGTGAGCCAGCCGCCGGAGCTCATAACATTCTCGGTGCTGGGCTGGAACAGGAACTCGATGCCCGCCTCGGCGCCGGGCAGGGTGCAGGCGCGGATGGCCACAACGATCAGCAGAACGACCAGCGCGGGGATCATCCACTTGCAGGCCTTCTCAATACCGCCGGCCATGTTCTTGCGGACGCAGAGATAGGCGAGAAGCAGGCCCACGAAGGTCCAGATCAGGGGCTCCACAGGGTTGGAGATGAACATGGAGAAGTATTCGGCGCTGTCCATGGTCCAGAAGGTGCTGGCGGGATTAAAGATCGCGATGCCGAATTCCACCATGTACTTGATGATCCAGCCGAACAGCAGGCAGTAGAAGCCCATAACGCCTACGCAGACGATGGCGTTCAGGATACCGACGAACTTCCATTTCCGGTTCAGCTCTGTCCAGGCTGCGATGGGGCCCTTGCGCATCTTGCGGCCAATCGCGTACTCGGACAGGGTCATGGGAATGCCCAGCAGCAGCGCCACCACGACGTAGATGATCAGGAAGTAGAAGCCGCCGCCGCGGCCCAGCTTGGAGGGGAAGCCCCAAACATTGCCCAGGCCGACAGCGCCGCCGATACAGGCCAGCATCATGCCGAGGTTGGAGCTGAATTTAGAGCGTTTGACTTTTTTTTCTTCCATTTTCTCTTGATCTCCTCTTCTATTTGATTTTGTAACACAGGGCTGACAGCCCAATTACAACAGGGGGAACTTCAGGAAAGCATGGTGTGTACCATTTCATAGACCAGCTCGCTCATTTTGGCGTGGCCCTCCTCGTCCAGATGGACGCCGTCCACCTTGCCGGGCTTGATGAACTGAGCCGCGTCGATGAACTCGACATCCAGCTGCTCGGCCACGGTGCGCAGACACTTGCCCAGCTGGCGGCTGTTGTCGATGCTGGTCTGATCCGTCACATCGTTTTCCTTGAAGGTCAGGCGATCCTCCGTGATCTCTACCGGAGAGATCAGCAGGATCTTCATCTTCTCGCCGGGACGGTCGACCCCCAGCTTTCGTGCCGTTTCCAGCATATACTGCACGGCGCGGGCGGTGGAGATGGGATTGCCGGCGGGAATATTGGACTGAAAATCGTTGGTGCCCAGCATAAAGACCAATACATCAATAGGAGCCGCGCTGCGGAGGACCGCGGGCATGGTCTTCAGACCGTTCAGCTCCGGATCAAAGGGATCGTCAAAGACAGTGGTGCGTCCGGTGAGACCTTCCTCGACCACGGTGTAGTCCTGATAGCCCAGCTTTTCCTGCAGGCGGGCCGGCCAGCGGATGCTCTCGTCATATCGCTCACCGGTAATGGGAATATAGCCCCAGGTATTGGAATCGCCGAAACAGACAATGCGTTTTTTCATATGGGGGGTTCCTCCTTGTCCTGTTTTGTCAGATCGGCCTTCTGCCGACGCCGCCTTTTCAGGCGGTAGACAGAACGCACAAAGCGCTTCGCTTGTATGCAGGTATCATAGCACACTCTGCACAGCTTTGCGTTGAAGAAAATTCAAGTGGGGTGTGAATTACTTGCGGAGACAGATGCGCCGCATAGTGCTACAATGCAGACAACCGACCATACCGGCATGACCGCCATGTGTCGGCGCGGCAGAAAACACCGCGGTAAGGAAAAGGAGGAGCATTTTATGATACAATACGCAAAACGCATGGGCGCCATGGCCTACACGGCCAACGTGGTCAGCAACTTATTTGGCGCGATGACAAACCCCGATATTATTTCTTTCGGCGGCGGCGCGCCGGCCAAGGAGGCCCTGCCCATCGACATCCTGCGCCAGCTGACGGATGAGGTCATCCGGAAGGACAAGCGCGGCGTGGAGGCTCTGCAGTACGGCCCTCTCAGCGGCACCAAGGACATGAAAGAGGTCATTGTCAACGAGCTGCTGCTCCCCAAGGGTGTGAAGTGTACCACTGACAATGTGATGGTGGTGGCCGGCGGCCTGGAGGGCATCAACCTGACCTGCCAGGTCTATATTGACCCGGGCGACGTGATTCTGGTAGAATCCCCCACCTTCGTACACTCCGTGGAGATTTTTGAGATGTTCGAGGCCAAGTGCATTGGCGTGGACATGGACGAGGACGGCATGAAGATGGACGATCTGGAGGCGAAGATCCAGAAGTACCATCCCAAAATGATTTACGTGATCCCCACCTTCCAGAATCCCAGCGGCCGGACTCTGAGCCTGGAACGCCGGAAGAAGGTGGCGGAGCTGTCCGCCAAGTACAATGTGCTGGTGCTGGAGGACGACCCCTACCGTGATATTCGATACAGCGGAGAGGACCTGCCTCCCATCAAGTGCTTCGACACCGTGGGCAACGTGGTGGTGGCCAACAGCTTCTCCAAAATCTTCTCCCCCGGCGTGCGCCTGGGCTATGTGATGGCGGAGCCGGAGACCATCCACTATCTGACGGAGGCCAAGTCCGCCACCAACTCCCATACCTCCATGCTGCCCCAGGTGCTGTGCGCCGAGTTCTTCAAGCGCGGCTACTATCCCGCGCACCACAAGATGCTGTGCGACCTGTACCGCCAGCGTCGGGACGCCATGCTGGAGTGCATCGACAAGTATTTCCCCGAGGGCACCAAGCACAGCTTCCCCGACGGCGGCCTGTTCACCTGGGTGGAGCTGCCCGGCGACATCGACACTGCGGAGCTGCTGAAGGAGTCCAGCACCGATCCGGAAGTGGGCGTGGCATTCGTGGCCGGCGCGGGCTTCTTCGTGGGCGGCAGCGGCGCGGGCCGCAACTGCATGCGCATGAGCTTCGGCAACAATTCTCCGGAGAAGATCCGCGAGGGCGTGATGAAGCTGGGCAAGCTGATCGAGAAGAAACTGGCTCAGCAGAGCAAGTAATCGAAAGGAGCAGCAGAAATGACGAAACGCAGAATGAAATCCATGGACGGCAACACCGCGGCGGCATACGCTTCCTATGCCTTTACCGACGTGGCCGCCATCTACCCCATTACCCCTTCCTCCGACATGGCCCAGCACATTGATGAGTGGGCCGCCACCGGCAAGAAGAATATCTTCGGCGAGACCGTGCAGGTGGTAGAGATGCAGTCCGAGGGCGGCGCTTCCGGCGCCGTTCACGGCTCCCTGCAGGCGGGCGCCCTCACCAGCACCTACACCTCCTCTCAGGGCCTGATGCTGATGATCCCCAATATGTTCAAGATCGCAGGCGAGCTGCTGCCCGGCGTGTTCCATGTGGCCTCCCGACTGGTGGCCTCCAACGGTCTGGGCATCTTCTGCGACCACAGCGATGTGATGACCATCCGTACCACCGGCTTTGCCATGCTGTCCTCTGCCAGCGTGCAGCAGGCCATGGACATGGCAGCCGTGGCACACCTGAGCGCCATCAAGGGCCGCGTGCCGTTCCTGCACTTCTTTGACGGCTTCCGCACCAGCCACGAGATCCAGAAGATCGAGGTGCTGGAGTATGACGAGCTGGCACAGCTGGTAGACAAGGACGCCATCAACGCCTTCCGCCGCAGCGCCATGAATCCCGATCATCCCAGCGTCCGCGGCACCGTGCAGAACGCCGATATCCACTTCCAGCAGCGCGAGGTCATCAATAAGTATTGGAAAGAACTGCCCGATGTGGTAGAATCCTACATGGGTGAGATCAACAAGCTCACCGGACGGGATTACCACCTGTTCAACTACTACGGCGCACCGGATGCGGAGCGCATGATCGTGGCCATCGGCTCCATGACCCAGACCATCGAGGAAGTGGTGGACGCGCTGAACGCCAAGGGCGAGAAGGTCGGCCTGCTGACCGTGCATCTGTACCGCCCGTTCTCTCTGGAGCACTTCTTCAAATACATTCCCAAGACCGTGAAGGTCATTACCGCGCTGGACCGCGTCAAGGAGATCAATGCGCAGGCTGAGCCCCTGTACATGGATGTCAAGACCGCGTTCTACGGCAGAGAGCATCAGCCCGTGGTGGTGGGCGGCCGTATCGGCGTGGGCGGCAAGGACATTCGTCCGTACCACATCTATCAGGTGTTTGAGAACATGAAGGCCGCGTGTCCCAAGGATCATTTCACCGTGGGCATCATCGACGACATGTACGACAGCAATCTGCCTGCCGTGGATGAGATCGTCATCGACCATGCCGGCACCACCGCCTGCAAGTTCTGGGGCCTGGGCTCCGACGGCACCGTGGGCGCCAACAAGAGCGCCGTGAAGATCATCGGCGACAACACCGACAAGTATGCGCAGGCTTATTTCGCCTACGACTCCAAGAAGTCCGGCGGCGTCACTGTATCCCATCTGCGCTTTGGCGACACCCCCATCCGCTCCACCTATCTGATCGACAAGGCGGACTTCATCTCCTGCTCCCAGCAGTCCTATGTCAGCAAGTATGACGTTCTGGCCGGTCTGAAGGACGGCGGCACATTCCTGCTGAACACCATGTGGGACGATGCGGCGCTGGAGCACAACCTGCCCGCCGAGATGAAGCGCTATCTGGCGCAGCACCACATCCGGTTCTACACCATCGACGCTGTGGACATCGCCCGCAATCTGGGTCTGGGCAACCGCACCAATATGATCATGCAGTCCGCGTTCTTCAAGCTGGCGGACATCATCCCCATTCAGGATGCCGTCAAGTATCTGAAGGATTCCATCGCCGTGACCTACGGCAAGAAGGGCGACGATGTGGTGGCCATGAACTGTGCCGCCGTGGATCAGGGCATCACCGGCCTTCACGAGGTGGCTGTGCCCGCGTCTTGGGCGGACGCTGTGGACGCGCCTGCGGCCGAGACCAGAGAGGTGCCCGACTACATCAGGAACTTCCTGGAGCCCGTGAACCGCATGGAGGGCGACAACATCCCCGTCAGCGGCCTGCTGCCCGTGCAGGACGGCGCGTATCCTACCGGCACCTCCGCTTACGAAAAGCGCGGCGTTGCCATCCGCGTGCCCCACTGGGACGCCGAGAAGTGCATCCAGTGCAACCAGTGCTCCTTTGTGTGCCCCCACGGCTGCATCCGTCCCATCCTGACCACACCGGAAGAGACTGCGGCGGCTCCCGAGGGCTATGTGACCAAGCCTGCCAACGGCGCCAAGGAGTATCAGTTCCGCATCGCCATTTCCCCCAACGACTGCACCGGCTGCGGCAACTGCGTCAACGTGTGTCCCGCCAAGGAGAAGGCTCTGGATATGCGCCTGCTGGAGCAGGAGCAGGACGAGGCCGCTCGCTGGGACTACGTGGCCGCTCTGCCCGAGAAGAAGAACCCCTTCAACAAGCTCACCGTCAAGGGCAGCCAGTTCGAAAAGCCCCTGTTCGAGTTCTCCGGCGCCTGCGCCGGCTGCGGCGAGACGCCCTACATCAAGCTGGTCACCCAGCTGTTCGGCGACCGCATGATGATCGCCAACTCCGCCGGCTGCGCCCACGTGTTCTCCGGCAGCGTGCCCTCCGCGCCTTACTGCAAGAATGAAAAGGGCCGCGGCCCCGCGTGGAACAGCTCCCTGTTTGAAGATACCGGCGAATTCGGCCTGGGCATGTTCCTGGGTACCCGTCAGGTGCAGAAGGAGATGGCCTCTCTGGCCAAGAAGATCCTGGAGCTCCACGCCAGCAGCGAGCTGGATGCGGCGCTGACGGACTGGCTGGACAACCAGATGGTGTCCGAGGGCACCCGCGAGCGCGCGGACCGCGTGATCGCCGCTCTGGAGCCCGTGAAGGAGAGCAGCGAACTGCTGACCGAGCTGTACGAGAACAAGGACTATCTGCCCAAGCGTTCCCAGTGGCTCATCGGCGGCGACGGCTGGTCTTACGACATCGGCTACGGCGGACTGGACCACGCTCTGGCGGCCGGCGAGAACATCAACGTTCTGGTGCTGGATACCGAGGTGTATTCCAATACCGGCGGACAGGCTTCCAAGGCGACCCCCACCGCGGCGATCGCCAAGTTTGCCGCCAGCGGCAAGCGTACCAAGAAGAAGGATCTGGGCCGCATCTTCATGACCTACGGCTACATCTACGTGGCGCAGGTGTGCATCGGCGCCGACAAGGCGCAGACGCTGAAGGCGCTGGCCGAGGCCGAGGCTTATCCCGGCCCCTCCATCGTCATCGCCTACTGCCCCTGCATCAACCACGGCATCAAGACCGGCATGGGTCTGAGCCAGATGGAAGCCAAGCACGCCGTGGACTGCGGCTACTGGGCGCTGTATCGCTACAATCCCCAGCTGGTGGGTACCGGCGTGAATCCCTTCACGCTGGATTCCAAGGAGCCCACCATGTCCTTCCGCGAGTTCCTGATGAACGAGGTCCGCTACGCCTCCCTGCTGAAGGCGTTCCCCGATGAGGCGGAGGGCCTTCTGGAAAAGACCGAGAAGGACGCCATGGAGCGGCTGGCCTACTACAAGAAGCTGGCTGCCGAAAAGGAATAAAGAGCCAGGCAGCGTTGCGCCTGCGACAGACGGGCGCACCAACTCCGTGTTGGTGCGCCCGTTTCTGAGGTAAAACAATACGAGAAGGGAGCTTGACCATGGAAAAGGTCGATCTGACACAGCTGATAGGACTGCGGACGGAACCCCGCTATATGGAGTACAACTGGCGGGACATCGCACTGTACGCGCTGGCGGTGGGTGCCAAGGCGGAGGATCTGCAATACACCTATGAAAAGGTTCTGAAAGCGCTGCCCACCTACGGGACGATCCCCTACTGGGGCACGGTGAATGTAAAGCCGTATCAATGGATGCCGCTGCCCGCCTCCATGATCGCCAACGAACTGATCAAGCCCACCATTTCTTTTTTGAACATGGATCATGAGATCATCATGCACCGCCCCATCGATCCGATCAAGGGAACGTTTCAGTATCAGGATGTGATCACCGACGTGTACGATCGCGGCGAAGGCAAGGGCGCGGTGATCAAGACGCGGGTGGATGTGCGGGACGAGGCCGGCAACGCGGTCTGCACCAATTATTCCACCACATTTTTCCACGAGGCCGGCGGCTTTGGCGGGAAGCCCATGCCCAAGAGCCCCGTGGTCATTCCGGAGCGGAAGCCGGATGTGGAAGCAGACGACTATATCAGCCCCGTGCAGAATCTGCTGTACCGGCTGACGGGGGACACCAATCTGGTGCATGTAGATCCGGAATATGCGCAGAAGATGGGCTTTGAGTCCTCCTTTATGCAGGGCCTTTGTTCCTTCGGCTTTGCCTGCCGGATGGCGATAGCGGCCCTGATCCCCGGGGAACCGGAGCGCATGACGCGCATGGCCGCCCAGATGAGCAGCGTGCTGTATCCGGATACGCCGGTGCGGCTGGAGCTGTGGCATGCAGGTGAGAAGCAGGCATACTTCCGCCTGATGAATTTGAAAACAGGAAAACCCGTGCTGAACCGCGGCGTTTTTGAATGGAAATAGAGGATCGGAAGAGAAAGGAGCAAGACATGAGTTTTGAACTGACAAAAGAGCAGGCTTTGCTGAAGAAGGCGGCACAGCAGTTTGCGGAAAATACACTGGAGCCTACCGCGGCGGAGCTGGATGAGACCCACGTTTTCCCCGTGGAGAACTTCAAGCAGATGGCACGTTACGGCTTCACCGGCATCGGTGTGCCCAAGGAGTACGGCGGTGTGGGCGGCGGCATGACCGAGGAGGTCATCGCGGTATCCGAGTTCGCCAAGAAGTGCATGGCCTCCGCAGCCACCCTGTCCATCCACCTCATCGCACCCCAGGCCATCGCCAAGTACGGCACCGAGGCCCAGAAGCAGAAGTACCTGCCCCGCCTGACCAAGGGCGGCGAGCTGGGCGCCTTTGCCCTGACGGAGCCCGGCGCCGGCAGCGACGCGGCCCGGGCCCAGACCACGGCCATTCTGGATACGGAGACCAACGAGTATGTGCTCAACGGCACCAAATGCTTCATCTCCGGCGGCAGCCGCGCCGGTGTGCTGGTGGTGTTCGCCCTGACGAACCCCGCTGCGGGGCTGAAGGGGATGTCCGCCATCATTGTGGAGGCCGGTACGCCCGGCTTCACGGTGGGCAAGGTAGAGAACAAGATGGGCCTGCGGGGCAGCGAGACCGCGGAACTGATCTTCGAGGATTGCCGCGTACCGGCGGAGAACCTGCTGGGGCAGGAGGGCAAGGGCTTCAAGATCGCCATGCAGGCGCTGGACGGCGCCCGCATCGGCGTGGGCGCCCAGAGCATCGGCCTTGCCGAGGGTGCGCTGGAGCTGACGGTGAAATATATGCACGAACGTGTCCAGTTCGGCAAGCCCATCGCCACGCTGCAGGGTCTGCAGTGGTATGTGGCGGATATGGCTACCAAGACTGAGGCGGCCAAGTGGCTGACCTACTACGCCGCGTATCTGGATGACAGCGGCAAGCCCTTCGGCAAGGAGGCGGCTATGTGCAAGCTCAACGCCTCTGAAAACGCGCGGTTCGTCACGAATCTGGCACTGCAGATCCACGGCGGCTACGGCTATATGCACGACTATCCTCTGGAGCGGATGTACCGCGATGCAAAGATCACGGAAATTTACGAAGGCACCAGCGAGATCCACAAGGTGGTCATTTCCCGCGCCGTGCTGGGCAAGTAATTGAGGAGGTAAAAGGTAAAATGAAAATCATCGTCACTGTGAAGCAGGTTCCCGATACCTCCGGTAAGGTGGCCGTGAACCCCGATGGCACCCTGGACCGTGCGTCCATGCAGACCATCATCAACCCCGATGACATGAACGCCGTTGAGGCCGCTCTGGCTCTGAAGGACGAGCTGGGCTGCAAGGTCGTGGCGTTCACCATGGGTCCCCCTCCCGCCGAGGGCATGCTGCGTGAGCTGATGGCCATGGGCGTGGACGAGGGCGTTCTGGTCACCGCTCGTGAGTTCGGCGGTTCCGATACCTACGCTACCTCCCAGATCATCGCCGCTGCCATCGACACCTACGGCATCGACAAGGATGACATCATCCTGGCCGGTCGTCAGGCCATCGACGGCGATACCGCACAGGTGGGCCCCCAGATCGCTGAGAAGCTGCATCTGCCCCAGGTCACCTATGCCGGTGAGATCACCAAGGACGGCGACACGCTGACCGTGAAGCGCATGCTGGAGGACGGCTACATGACCATCAAGGTCAAGACCCCCTGCATGATCACCTGCATCAAGGAGCTGAACACCCCGCGTTACCTGTCCGTGGGCGGCGCGTTTGAGTGCTACAGCAAGCCTCTGGTCACCATGACCTATGACACGCTGAAGGATCACGAGCTGATCGATGCTACCACCATCGGTCTGAAGGGTTCTCCTACCAACATTCTGACCTCCTTCACGCCCCCTCAGAAGGGCGCGGGCATGATGCTCGAGGGCGCTGACAAGGCTACCACCGACAAGCTGGCGGGCATTCTGGCCGCCAAGCACATCATCTAAGGAAGGAGAAAAGAAAATGGCTTTTAATAGTGCTGATACCGCTGCCTTCAAAAACGTATGGGTTTTCTGCGAGCAGCGTCAGGGCGTGATGATGCCCACCACCTTCGAACTGATCTCCGAGGGCCGGAAGCTGGCCAACGAGCTGGGCGTGGAGCTGTGCGGCATTCTGCTGGGCGACAACGTCAAGGGCATCGCGGCTGAGCTGGGCCAGTATGGCGCAGACAAGGTCTATGTGTATGATTCCCCGCTGCTGAAGGACTTCACCACCGATGCCTACACCAAGGTGATCGTGGAGGCCGTTGAGGAGCTGAAGCCCGAGGTGCTGCTGTTCGGCGCCTCCAACATCGGCCGTGACCTGGCTCCCCGCTGCGCCGCCCGCCTGCACACCGGTCTGTGCGCGGACTGCACCCATCTGGACATCGATATGCCCAACTACAAGGGCTTCCTGAAGGAAGCCTCCACGCTGCCCGAGGAGCGCATCGAGAAGCTGGGCACCGTGAAGATCGCCGGTGAGGATCACGATGTGTCCCGCGACCTGAAGATGACCCGTCCTGCCTTCGGCGGTCACCTGATGGCGTCCATCATCTGCCCCCGCTTCCGTCCCGCCATGGCGACCGTTCGCCTCGGCGTGATGAAGAAGCGCGAGTGCCCCAAGAACGTGGAGATCATCGAGCCCAAGTTCGAGCTGACCGCTGCTGACATCCACACCGAGGTGGTGGATACCGTCAAGGCCGCCAAGAAGCTGGTTGACCTGATCGGCGCCGACTTCATCGTGTCCGTTGGCCGTGGTATCTCCAAGGACGTGGAGGGCGGCATCAAGCTGGCCGAGGAGCTGGCTGAGGTGCTGGGCGGCGTGGTTGGTTCCTCCCGCGCCTGCGTGGACGCCGGCTGGATCTCCGCCGACCATCAGGTGGGCCAGACCGGCAAGACCGTCCATCCCAAGGTCTATGTTGCTCTGGGCATCTCCGGCGCTATCCAGCACAAGGCTGGTATGCAGGATTCCGAGTGCATCATCGCCGTGAACAAGAACGACACCGCTCCCATCTTCGAGGTGGCTGACTACGGTATCGTCGGCGATCTGTTCAAGGTCGTTCCCGAGCTGATCGAGTCCATCAAGGCTGCCAAGGCCGCGAAGTAAGAAAGGAAGCTGACATGGATATCAGACAGGCTATCAATGACCGCCGATCCATCCGCTCTTTTACCAGGGAGCCTGTGACGCAGGAGACGCTCCGGGAGGTTCTGACGCTGGCAACGAGAGCCGTATCCGCCGTCAATGCGCAGCCCTGGGAGTTTGCGGTCGCCGCCGGCGACGTACTGGAGGCCATCCGCCAGGATAATATCGCGTTCTACGATCAGGACCGCCCGACGGATGTTCCCGACATCATGGTGGATGGTATTTATCGGGAGCGCAGCCGCGAGATCGGCAAGGCACTGTTTGCCGCCATGGGAATTGAGCGGGGCGACAGAGCACGCCGAAACGAATGGGGACAGCGGGGGTTCCGCTTCTTCGATGCACCCGCGGTCATCATCCTGAGCATGGACCAGATGCTGGACAATACGACGTTCCGCCTGGACATGGGGTGCGTGATCCAGAATATCTGCACCGCGGCGATGGAATTCGGCCTCGGCACCTGCGTAGAGCATCAGGCGGTCATGTATCAGGAGACGCTGCGCCGCAATCTCCATATCCCCGAAAACAAGCGCATCGTCTGCGGCATCGCCATCGGCTACCCTGACTGGGAGTTCCCCGCAAATCAGGTCATCAGCACCCGCGTACCGGTGGATGAGATTACCACATGGTGCGGTTTCTGAATTATTTTGCTTACTACCTCTTTTCTCTCCTTATTTCCCCGCACTGCGGATGATCTTCCATGACCCACGAGCAGGTCTCCTCATGATGAACATTTTTCCAAAACTGCAACCTTACAAATACGTTCCTACCTTACCATGACCTCTCAACATGTTAAACTGTGATTTTTCTGCCTGCCCGGGGTCCTGGAACATCTGCATGGACATTCGATGTTTCGAGTCCTGATCCGCAAACAATAAGAGAGGCGCCCCGTCGGGGCGCCTCTCTTATTGCATTTTACAGGATGCCGCGGTCCGCCAGCTGGCAGCGCAGGTGCGCCGCGTCGCCGTGAAAGACAATACCGGCCATACCGGCATTTTCCGACGCCTCAATGTTGGCGGGGGAATCGTCGATGAACAGGCAATCCTCCGGCTTCAGACCGAACTTCCGGAAAAACGCCCGATAGATGGCGTCCTCCGGCTTCAGCAGGCGGTAGTCCGCGGAGATGAACGTACCGCTGAAGTACTCGCTGCCGGGAATGTCGTGCCAGTAGGTGTGCTGGCGGGTGCTGGCGTTGCTCAGCAGGTACAGGTCGTAGCCGGCATTTTTCAGGTCACGGGCCACATCGGCCATGCCCTCCACCGGCACGATGGGGTCGTTCCACCGCCGTACCAGATACTCCGCCGTACCGTGCAGGCGCTGGGGCAGGCGGGCCTGCATCCGCGCCAGCGCATCGTCGTCGGAGATGGTTCCGCGGTCCATGCGCACCCATTCCACAGTGGTCAGCACCTCGCGGCGGATCAGGGCGGCGTCCGCCTCGCTGAGGCGGAGCCGGTCGGTGAACAGACCGATGTTGAAGTTTACCAGCACCTGCCCCATGTCAAATACGATGTGTCGGATCATAGCTGCTCTCCGGGCTCCTCCACGGCGCTGTCGCCGCTGCGGCGGAATACGCCGGTCATGCGGTTCAGGATGCGTTTCCGACGGGCCTTGGCCTCAAGCCGCTCGCCCAGATCGCGGCCGCCCACACCGTAGACCAGGTACAGGATGATGCCGGACACGATCATGATAAACACCGTGGACGCACAGCGCCGTCCGGAGGCGTTGACGTTGTAGCCGTACAGACCCTCCTCGGCGCACATGGACTGGATGACCATGGCGTAGCTGGTGCCGTAGGAGCTGGCGAAGGTGGCGGACATGTCGTATTCCGTGAACAGGGCGTTGAAGTTCAGGGCAAATACCGCCAGCACGCTGGGCAGAATGATGGGCAGCTTCACCTTCAGGAACGTGCGCAGGCCACTGGCGCCCATGTTGCGGGCGGCGTCCTCCAATTCCGTGTCGATGGAGTAGAACGCAGCCTTTATCATACGCAGCGAGAAGGGCAGCTTTACCACCGTATATGCCAGCACAATGAGCAATCGCACATTCTCCGCGTAGTACAGGTTCATGTTGCCCACATACCAGATGGCGTCGGAGTTGAAGTAGGTGCGGTAGGAGTAGCAGATCAGGATGGTGGGCAGCAGCCACGGGAACAGCAGGCAGTACTCCAGAACGATGCCGGACTTCTTGTTGCGGTTCTTGAAGATGTAGTTGCAGGCCACCACCACGATGAGGCAGGCCAGCGCCGCTGCGATAACGGACAGCAGGAAGCTCATCTTGATGCCGCCCAGGGTGGCCTCGTTGGCGAACAGGCCGGAGATGGAGCCCTTGCGCAGCTTGTAGGTGCCGCGGTTGGTCAGGTATTCATAGTCCTGGGTGCCAAAGTAGTTGATGAGGGTCCAGTTGCTGAGGTCCAGCTTCTTCATGCGGATGGCTCCGTAGGTCTGGAAGGAGAAGATGATGATCATCACCACGGGGATCATGTAGATGATGAACAGCACATAGGCGTAGATGTGGGCCAGCACGTTCCACACGGGATTGGTGATCTTCTGCTTTACCAGCTTGGCCTTGGTCTTGGACACCGACAGATAGTGGCCCTTCCGCTCGTAAGCGGACAGCACCGTCAGCAGTACGATGGTGAACATGGCAAGGATGATAGACAGCAGGGCGGCCCGAGCCTGGGGGAAGGACTCATCCGCCACGGAGGAGCCTGCCAGACGCACGATCTCGGGGTTGATGGAGTCGTAGCCCAGCAGAGTGGGGGCGGACATGGCGCAAAGGCCGGTGATGAACGTCATGACCGTCAGGGAGAACATGGTGGGCACCAAGGTGGGGAATACCACCTTCCACAGCACCTTGAAGGGCTTGGCACCCATGTTGCGGGCAGCCTCCACAGTGTTGTAGTCGATGCCGCGGATGGCGTTGCGCAGGAACAGCGCGTGGTTGGACGTACACGCGAAGGTCATGGTGAACAGCACCGCATTGAAACCGGAGAACCAGCTGCGGTTAAAGCCGGGGATGGCGTCAGCCAGCGCCGTGGTCAGGATGCCGTTGGGGTCGTACAGGAACAGGTAGCCGGTGACCAGCGCCACGCCGGAGTAGATCATGGTGGTCATATAGCCCAGGCGCAGGATATTGGCGCCCTTGATGTCGAAATACTCCGTCAGCAGCACGATGGACACACCTACTACGTTGACGGTGATGACCAGGCAGATGGCCAGCTTCAGGGAGTTCCACACGTAGCGGCCCATGTTGCCGGCGAAGAAGAACCGGATGACAGCCCAGGGGTCCGTCTCACCGGCGGCGTTCTTGGTGGTGAAGATGCTGGTCAGCGTGTTCAGACACGGCACCAGCATAAAGCCGAAGAAAAAATAGGCGAACAGCACGATGCCGATGATCCGCACCACAAAGGCGGCATCGGGACGCCTGCGGGTCAGGGAGTTACTCATGGGCCGCCTCCTCGCTGGCCTCGTAGGCCATGACGTGGGAGGGGTTGATGACCACGGATACCTTCTGCCCTGGCTCATAGATGTTGACGCCGTCGTTCTTCTCAATGACCTTCAGGGTCTGGCCCTCCACATTGATATAGTACTTGATATACAGGCCATAGTACTCGCGGCTCTCCACCACGCCATCCAGCGCCAGCTCGCCGTCGCGGGGCTGCACGTTGACGTGGAGCCGCTCCAGACGGATATAGTTGTGCTTGGCGGTGTCCAGACCGGCGCCGCGGTCGTTGAGGTACTGCACCAGCGGCGTCTCCAGCCGGTTGATGTCGCCGATGAAGTTGCACACGAACTCGGTGGCGGAGTGGTTGTAGACCTCGTTGGGGGTGCCGATCTGCTCGATGACGCCCTTGTTGAACACGGCGATGCGGTCGGACAGGGTCAGGGCCTCCTCCTGGTCGTGGGTGACGTAGATGGTGGTGATGCCGAAGTCCTTCTGCATCTTCTTCAGCTCGTTGCGCAGCTGCACGCGCAGCTTGGCGTCGAGGTTGCTCAGCGGCTCGTCCATGCAGATGATGGCGGGG
>ERZ779850.1734-NODE-1734-length-20169-cov-5.436661_pt1 | contig 20169 bp, 16 predicted proteins | sample MGYA00511249_ERZ779850 | MGnify/ENA primary metagenome ERZ779850 (study PRJEB29588, sample SAMEA2162475) | human gut metagenome | biome: human gut; feature: human-associated habitat; material: faeces | place: Denmark | collected 2008/2010 ...
AAATGAAAGGAATAAATAAAATATATTTGTAAAATTGCCCCAAAATGCCTATAATAACAGTATATACATTAAAAAGGAGGTTTCCTATGAAAAAGAATACAAAGCGTTTTCTATTATTTTCCACAGCAGCATTCGCCGGCATGTACGCTTACAATCGATTTGTTGCAACTGTTGCTGCGAACAAAAATATGCTTCCAACCAAAAATGGATCCTATTATTCCTGGAAACAAGGAAATATTTTCTATACAAAAACCGGAACCGGAAGTCCTATTTTATTAGTACATGACACCAATTCGTCCAGTTCTTCCGTAGAATGGACAAATATAATTCGACGTCTTCAGAAAAACCATACGATATACGCAATTGACCTGTTAGGTTGTGGTCTATCTGACAAACCGGGTGTAAGTTACACCAATTATATGTATGTACAGTTAATCACTGCATTTATCAAAGATATTATTAAAGAAAAAACAGATATTGTAGCATCCAATATGTCCTGCTCATTTGTGATCATGGCAAATCAGATAGACGATTCCATTATCAACAATATCATTTTAATTAATCCTGTATCTTTGAAAACACTAACTTATATACCGGATAGTCAAAGCAAACTGAAACAAATTCTTATTAATCTGCCACTTGTTGGAACCTTTATTTACAATGTACTTATGAATCCAGCCAGATTGGATCGACAATTCCGGACAAACTATTATTTCAAATCGAATATGGTATCCAGCCAAATAAAGGATGCCTACTATGAAGCATCCCATTCCGATAACAGCAACGGAAAATATTTATACTCAAGCCTCTTAGGAAATTATATGGGTGTAGATATTCGGCAGGCATTAAAGAAACTAAAAAATAAAACCTGCATCATTGGAAGTACAGATATTAAGAATAACCTGAATACATTAGAAGAATATCATAAACTTAATTCTAATATTCAAGTAATTCATGTTTCTAACTGCAAACTGTATCCACAGTTAGAAAATCCTGCAAAAATTAATCAAATCATTGAACATATCCTTTCCAGATAAAATACGGAATACATGATATGAAAAAGCTCTATGAGATATCATAGAGCTTTTTTTCAACATATTTACCTGATTTCAACTGTTTTGTACACATTTTCCGCTTTATTTGTTGATAACATGTAATATTTTTTCTATTTTAGTGGAGTTTTTGAAGGTACTCCTGCTTTTCTGGGATACTTTTTTGAGGTGCCTGCAACCTTTTCAATTGCAATAAAAGATCTCTTTGCATCTCCCAATTCAAATTTTGTTACATCCTTCACCTTACCTCCAAGCAAAAATACCGATGACTTTGCATCCTGCACTTCTTCATCACATTCACCTGACTTATAAGAAACAAACCGACCTCCAATCTTTACAAAAGGAAGACAATACTCTGCCAATGTGGATAAATTAGCAACCGCACGAGAAACACATAAATCATACTGTTCTCTGTATGCTGCATCACGTGCCAAATCCTCTGCTCTTCCGTGAATTGCAGCAATATCCTTCAATTGAAGTTCATCAATTACTTCCTGTAAGAATAAGATTCTTTTATTTAAGGAATCTGCCAGTGTAATTTTCAAATTAGGAAAAGCAATTTTTAACGGAATTCCAGGAAATCCTGCCCCTGTGCCCAAATCCATAATCTTAAGATTATGGTTCAGATCTACAACACGAATCAGGGACAGACTATCCTCAAAATGCTTTTCTAATACTTCATCAAATTCTGTGATTCCGGTCAGATTCATCACCTTGTTTTTTTCTACTAACATCTCATAATAAGTAATGAATTGTTGTACCTGCTCATCTGTCAGGGTGATTCCCATAGCTTTCAGTTTTCTGACAAAATGTTGTGTGTTATATTCCATATACCCCCCTATTTTATTTTATTAATTCTCGTTTTAATATATTTTAACTATTTTTCTGTCTTACCAGAGTTTAATTGATAAAATAAATCTGGATTTGAATATTTTAATTGTTCCAGATATACCAGTAATACTGACACATCAGCCGGTGTAACTCCTGATATTCTTGAAGCCTGTCCAATGCTCAACGGCTGGAATTCATTCAATTTCTGTTGTGCCTCTATACGCAATCCGGAAATTTCATTATAGTCAAAATGTTGTGGCAATTTTTTCTTTTCCAGACGTTTAAATTTATCTACCTGCTTTACCTGACGCGTAATATATCCTTCATATTTGATCAGAATATTCACCTGCTCCGTCACTTCTTCCGGTAAGTCTGGACGATCTGCATCAATATCTTTCAACTTATCATAATCTAACTCCGGACGTCGAATCAGATCTGCCAAAGTAGTTCCTGTATTCAGCGGAATACTGTTATTTTTCTCCAGTAAGGCCTGTACTTTCGCATTTGCACCGATTTTCACATGGTTCACACGCTCGATTTCTTCATCAATCAACTGCTCTTTTTTACAAACCCAGTCATAACGTTCCTGTGAGATTAATCCAACTTCATATCCCTTCTTTGTCAAACGTAAATCTGCATTATCCTGACGCAAAAGTAAACGATATTCCGCTCGTGAAGTCATCATGCGGTAAGGTTCGCGATTTTTCTTTGTCACAAGATCATCAATCAAAACACCTATATAGGCTTCCGAACGATCCAAAATCAATGGCTCACGTCCTTGTATCTCCATCGCAGCATTGATACCAGCGATTAATCCCTGGCATGCCGCTTCCTCATAACCAGAACTTCCATTAAACTGTCCACCGCTGAATAATCCCTTGATATTCTTGAATTCCAATGATGCAAAAAGCGAATTTGCATCAATGCAATCATACTCAATTGCATATGCATTACGCACAATCTTTGCATGCTCTAATCCAGGCAATGTGCGATACATCCGATACTGTACATCCTCAGGAAGCGAGGAAGACATACCACCAATATACATTTCATTTGTACTTAAACCTTCCGGCTCAACAAAAATCTGATGCCGGTCTTTATCCGCGAATTTTACAACTTTATCCTCAATGGAAGGACAGTAACGCGGACCGGTTCCTTCAATAATACCGGCATAAATCGGTGAACGATCCAGATTTTCACGAATGATCTTATGTGTTTCCTCGTTTGTATAAGTAAGCCAGCAGGATACCTGATCAATCTGTACATCATCCGGATTGGTTGTAAATGAAAATGGAACAACTCGTTCATCACCAAACTGTTCCTCCATTTTTGAGAAATCAATACTTCTCTTATCGATACGGGCTGGTGTACCTGTTTTAAATCTACGTGTCTGTATTCCATGCGCTAATAAAGATTCTGTCAAATGATTTGCTGCAGAAAGCCCATTCGGTCCTGTATGCGTAATCATCTCTCCGGTAAGGCAACGAGCGCGAAGATAAGTTCCTGTGCAAAGAACCACTGCTTTACAACGATAGGTTCCTCCGGATACCGTACGGACTCCGGTAATCTTTTGCACCTTTTTTTCAGAATCAGAAGTGTTATCCACTTTTTCATGGTTGATTTGTTCACAATTTGTGTCCTCATCAAAGAAATGGTCCATATCTGTTAAAATTTCAGCAACCTCGGCCTGACGAATGGTCAAATGATCCGTATTTTGCAAAGTTTTACGCATTTCTTTCGTATATTCCGCTTTATCTGCCTGCGCGCGGAGAGAATGTACAGCCGGACCTTTCGATTTATTCAGCATTTTTGACTGAATAAATGTCTTATCAATGTTCTTTCCCATCTCACCACCAAGAGCATCCACTTCTCTTACGAGATGTCCCTTCGAACTTCCTCCAATGTTTGGATTACATGGCATCATTGCAATACTGTCCACACTTACTGTAAACATAATTGTTTCAAGGCCAAGTCTTGCACACGCCAAAGCCGCTTCGCATCCCGCATGACCAGCTCCAACTACTACTACGTCATACTCTTCCTGAATATATGGAATTGTTTTCTTCTTATTTTCCAATGTCTGTAAATTGTCTTCCATCTTTCTCCTTAACCTTCTACTTTCCCATACAGAATTTTGAGAAAATCTCATCTACCAGATCATCTTCAACCGACTCACCAATAATTTTTCCCAGTTCCTCATATGCACCCATTAAATCAATGGAATAAAAATCTTCCGGCATACCATCTTTGATAGTCTGAATCACCTGTTGCAAATGTTTTAACGTAATTTGCAAAGATGTCTTTTGTCTGACATTAATCGTATACACTTCATCGTTAAATGTAACCTCTCCCTGGAAGAACATATCCTTAATGGTGTTCTCCAACTCCCGAATACCAATTCGTTCTTTTGCAGATATGGATATAATTTTTTTATCAATCTGTTTTTGAATCATATCTACAGTAACCTTTGCCTCAAGGTCAGATTTATTTAAAAGAATGATTGCTTTCTTATCCTGAAGCAGATCCATAATTTCATAATCACTGTCATCTAAATCTGTGGATGCATCAATAACGTGAATAACAAGATCTGCATTTTCTGCATATTTCTTTGCTCGATCCACACCAATCTTTTCCACAACATCACTCGTGTCCCGGATTCCCGCTGTATCCATAACATTTAAAGTGATTCCATTTAAATTAATCTGCTCTTCCAGCACATCTCGTGTTGTTCCTGCAATCTCTGTAACAATGGCTTTTTCTTGTCCAACCAGAATATTCAACAATGAAGATTTTCCCGCATTTGGTTTACCCACAATTACAGTATTGATTCCTTCCCTTAAAATTCGGCCATTGTCGAAGGTTTTTAAAATGTTATCAACGTTATACACTTGGTTATCCACAATTTTCAACAATTTTTCGGGATAATTATCCAAAGAGATATGTTCCGGATCATCCAAAGCAGATTCAATAAACGCTATTTCATGCAATATCTCTTCCCGAATTTTCTTGATATCCACCAAAACAGAACCTTTTAACTGATTTAGTGAACTTTTTAATGCAAAATCGTTCTTTGCGTTGATAACATCAATAACAGATTCTGCCTGGGTAAGATCAATACGTCCATTCAAAAAAGCACGCTTGGTAAATTCGCCAGGCTCTGCCGGACGCGCTCCATTCTTTATCACAGTTTCCAATATACGTTTCATAACATATACACCACCATGACAATCAATCTCAACGGTATCTTCTCTTGTATATGAGTTCGGAGCTTTCATTAAAAGTACCATAACTTCATCTACAACTTCATCCTCATCATAAATATATCCATAATGTATTGTATGACTTTTGCATTTACTGATTTTTTTCTTTCCATCTTTTGAACGATAGATTCGATCAATAATATCTAATGTATCCTCACCGCTGATTCGGATAATACCAATCCCGGAAGGACTCATCGCAGTTGCAATTGCTGCAATTGTATCTGAATTCATGATTTTACTCACTCCTGTTAAGTAATTTCTAATCTAATGATAGCGATATTCATTATATCACATATCCATAAACATTTTAATGTGTATTTTATAAATAAAGAAAATGGGCACCCAAAGGTACCCATCTTCTCAACTTTTATTATCTCTTTAATGTAACAACTACATGTCTGTAAGGCTCATCACCCTCGCTATGTGTTGTTACATATCGGTCATTCTGTAATGCAGAATGAATAATTCTTCTCTCAAAAGGATTCATTGGCTCAAGAGAAACCGGTCTCTTTGTACGCTTAACCTTATATGCAATATTCTTTGCAAGGTTCTCTAATGTATCCTTTCTTCTTTTACGATAATCTTCTGTATCAATTTTTACTTTATAATATTCTTCAGACTGTTTATTTACAGCAAGGCTTGTCAGATACTGTAGAGAATCAAGCGTCTGTCCTCTTTTTCCAATGAGAATTCCCATATCATCGCCCTTTAATTCGATATCAATGGTATGCTCAACCTCATCAATTTTGATAAGAACTTCAACTTCCATTTTCATAGCTGCAAATACGGAACCTAAGAATTCTCTAACGCTTCCTTCAAGTGAATATTTCTTACGAGCTTTAATTACAGCATTTTTGCTTCCGATTCCGAGAAAACCGGTACTTCCCTTTTCAATAACTTCATATTCAATCTGGTCACTTGTTGTTCCAAGCTGAATGGATGCCTCCGTGATGGCATCATCAACATTTTTTGCAGAAACTTCAATATACTCCATATGAATGCCCCCTCTTATTTGCGATTGTTCTTTTCATTAAATTCTTTCACTAAATTTGCCTTTGAAGCCATACTTCCTGCTTTTGCATTTGACTTCGCAGCCTGTGCTTTTTCTAATTCAAGCTCTTTTTCTGCAGAAGAAACATTTACGTTAGCTTTTGACTCAATGTTTCTTGTCTTAATCATTGCTGCCTGACGAATCTGATCCTCAGAAATGCCAAGTTTTTCTCTCTTCTTCTTTGCTTTTTCCTGATTCTTTTTCATAATATCATCAAGATCAAGATTCTCAATGTGCTTATTAACAAAGAACTGCTGAACTGCACGAACCAATGCACTTACAACCCAGTAAATACCCAAACCGGTTGGTGTAATAAAGCAGAAGAACAATGACATCAATGGCATCATTGTATTCATGGTTTTCATCTGCTTTGCCATCTGATCATTATTTCCACCAGCCTGTGGCATAAGCTTAATATTCAATAACTGTGTTGCATAAGCCAATACCGGAATCAGTAATGCAAGAACAAGCACAATCCACTCATGACCTGCAAAAGATGTCTTAATAATATTCCAAGGTGTATCAGAAATATTAATCTTTCCAAATGCATAGTTAAATTTATTAATATGTGGTGTAATTTCACCTACAGCACTTCCAATGTTGTCGAAATAAGAAGTAAGTTTCTCCCATCCTGATTTTGGCAGCTTGTACAATACATCAATGATGTAATTGTTCAAAGCACTTGTATCTTTTGTCGTGAAATCAACAGAAACCGTTGTAATCTTATAATCTGTAACGATTTTCTGCATAATATCCTGAAAACCGGATGTATTGCTGATTACATCAACGACACTTCCAGAAACAACTTTTCCATTGCTAAGGACACCAAAATAATCCTTAATCGAAGTAATGTATGCAGGAATATTATAAAATACACGATATAAAGCAAACAGCAATGGCATCTGAATCAACATCTGAACACAGCTACCCATCGGTGATACACCATACTTCTGATAAATACGCTGTGTCTCTTCGTTCATTGCCATCATAGCTTCCTGATCCTTACGATTACCGTACTTTTCTCTTAAAGCATTCAACTCAGGCTGCATCTTCTGTGATAATTTTGAAAACTTTTGCTGCTTAATGGTCAATGGAAGCAAACATGTATAAATAAGAATTGTGATAATCACAATACTTATTGTAACGCTTTCCACACCTGTTAAATGATATACAATATCATAGATCCCATTCATGATCCATCCAAGCACCTTCGCAATAGGTCCTAAGATTGAACCGGGATATGCTGTCAATTCTATGGCTGACATAAAAACCTCCGTTATGGAACCGGATCATATCCGCCCTTAGAAAAAGGATTGCATCTTAATATTCTCCATGCAGCCAATGCGCCACCCTTCAGCGCTCCATACTTCTGTACCGCCTCAAGACCATAACAGGAGCATGTCGGATAATACGGACATTTTGTCGACTTCATTGGAGAAATATACTTCTGATAAAATTTAATCAGTGCAATAAATAATTTTTTCAACGGGATTCCATCTTCTTTTCAAACTTAATCAACATGAACTATTTTGTGAAGACGTCCAAGATGCATAAGTGCGCTTTCTACCTCATGGTATGAAATATTTCGCGCTGTAGCTCTTGCGATGACTACAATGTCTAAACCACTATCAAACATGTCTTCATGTAGTCGGTAACTCTCTCGAATTAAACGAGTAAGATGATGTCTTATAACACTATTTCCAACTTTTTTACTAACTGATATACCTAATCTGTTTTTTTCTGTATGATTTTCTAAAATATATACAACAAGAAAACGGTTCGCATAAGACTTGCCGTTTCTGTAAACATTCTGAAAATCAATATTTTTCTTTAATGATTCTGAAAATTTCATTTGAAATTATCCTTCTAAAATTGCATCATAAAAGAAGAAAAGACCACAAAATTGTGGCCTAAGCTGATAATTTTTTTCTACCTTTTAATCTTCTTGCAGCCAATACTTTTCTTCCGCCTGCAGTACTCATTCTGCTTCTGAAACCATGAACTCTAGCTCTCTGTCTCTTTTTTGGTTGGAATGTCATCTTCATTGTATCCACCTCCTCTGCGTTAAAAAACATCACTTGAAATTATATCAGAAAACCTCTACAAGTCAAGTAAATTCAAGGTTTTTTTATAATTTTATATTTTCTTTACTAAATATTACCTGAAAAATCATTCACATACCATATCTTGTATATTGTGGATAACTCCACATATAAAAAAAGTTATCCTCATTTTGTGGATAACTTGTGGATAAGATGTATAAATCACATGGATAAATTTTCAAAACTCTATTCAACCCAGTAAAACCAGGGTCTATAACTTTAATTCCCTTATAAACAAGCTTTAATCGTTGATTTACCCTTGAAAATAGTGTACTATAAGTATATGTAGGATTATGGGTAATTATCCTATTTTATAAGAAAGATGTGGAGATATAAATGGACAAGATTATTGAAAAGTGGGATGAAATTTTAAATACAGTCAAAAGGGAGTACGAAATTAGTGATGTATCTTTTGATACCTGGATTCGCCCACTGGAAGTATTCGCGATCGAAGGGAATACACTGTATATTTTAGTACCATCCGAGCAGATGGCCCTTACTTATATTTCAAAAAAATATCTGGCACCACTTCGTGTAGCCATCGTTGAAATTACAGAGATTGAATATGATATTGAGTTTATCCTGCCGGAACAGGCGAAAAACCTTAAGATATCAAATAAACCAGCTAAGAAAGCTGCATCCGTCAGCGGTGATGATTCCAACCTGAATCCAAATTATACATTTGATACTTTTGTCGTTGGTAACAATAACCGTTTTGCGCACTCTGCTTCGCTTGCCGTAGCAGAATCACCGGGTGAAGCATACAACCCTCTTTATATATATGGAGGTCCTGGACTTGGTAAAACCCATTTGATGCACTCGATCGGCCATTTTATTTTAAACCAGGATCCAAACGCAAAAGTAATCTACGTTACCTCCGAGGAATTCACAAATGAAGTTATTGAATCCATCCGTAACGGTAATGCTTCTTCCATGACTAAATTCCGTGATAAGTATCGTAAAGTCGATGTTCTTATGATTGATGATATTCAGTTCATTATTGGCAAAGAAAGTACGCAGGAAGAATTTTTCCACACATTCAACGCATTACAGACACAAGGAAAACAGATTATTCTTACTTCCGATAAACCACCAAAAGAAATGGAAACATTAGAAGAACGTATTCGTTCCCGTTTCGAATGGGGTCTTATGGCAGATATCGGAGTTCCTGATTATGAAACACGTATGGCTATTCTTCGTAAGAAAGCCGAATCTGATAAATTTAATATTGATGATGAAGTATTAAGCTATATTGCAAACAATATTAAATCCAATGTCCGTGAATTAGAAGGTGCTTTAAATAAGCTTCTTGCTTACAACAACCTCGTACATATTCCTATTACTATGGAAATTGCGGAAAAAGAACTTTCTAACATTATTACACCGGACAAGCCTAGAGAAATTACCCCGCAGCTGATTATTGAAGTAGTATCTGAACACTTCCATATCTCTGTGGACCAGATGATTTCAAAAACACGTAGCAGTGATGTTGCAAAACCAAGACAAATTGCCATGTACTTATGTAAGAATATGACAGATAGTCCTTTGGATACTATTGGTTCCCTGTTAGGAGGAAGAGATCATTCCACAATTATCCACGGTATCAAGAAGGTTACTGAAGAATATGACACCAATGAAACTACCCGAACTTTAATAGAAACCATCAAGAAAAAGATAAATCCGAACTAGTTTCTTCCTATTATAATGGAGTTCTATTTCAGATTACCTTTATTTTTAATTTCAACTTATTCACGTTTATCCACATAAAGTGATATGTGAAAAAGTTGGACAACTTATAATTTGAATAAAATCCGCTTTTATTTGTTCACAGGCTTGTACCATTAATCCTCAGCCTTTTCACAGGCTTTCAGAATGGTTATCAAGTCCCGGGAAGTGCATTATAAAAGCATTTGAAGGGGTTATTCACATATTAACACCCCCTAAGACGACTACGTCGGATTTCTAACTATATTTATTTAAACCAGGAAGGAGTTTTTTTCGCATGAAACTGATCGTCTCAAAAGGAAATTTATTACGTGGAGTTAACATTGTATCAAAAGCAGTCCCAACACGTACAACAATGGCTATTCTTGAATGTATTCTTATTGATGCATCTACGAATGAAATTAAATTAATGGCTAACGATATGGAACTTGGTATTGAAACACGTATAGAAGGTGTAGTTGAGGAAAGAGGTGTAATTGCATTAGATGCAAAGATCTTTTCTGAAATTGTGCGTAAGCTCCCGGATAGTGATGTAACGATTGAGACAGATGCATCTTTTAAAACGATCATTTCCTGTGAAAAAGCAAAATTCAATATTGTTGGTAAATCTGGAGATGACTTCTCTTATATTCCATATATTGAGAAAAATGAATCTATCGTTATTTCTCAGTTCACATTAAAAGAAGTGATTCAGCAGACTATTTTCTCTATTGCAGATAATGACAATAATAAATTGATGACAGGTGAGCTTTTTGAAATTAATGAAAACGAATTGAAAGTTGTATCACTTGATGGGCACCGTATTTCTATTCGCAATATTGAACTTAAAAATAATTATGATCATAAAAAAGTTGTTGTACCTGGCAAGACACTTCAGGAAATCAGTAAAATTGTACCTGGTGGTGTAGACGATGATGTACTGATTTATCTCACAGATAATCATATTGTTTTTGATTTCGATACAACAACTGTGGTTTCAAGATTAATCGAAGGTGAATACTTTAAGATTGATCAGATGCTCTCTTCCGATTACGAAACAAAAGTTAAAGTAAACAAAAAAGAGCTGTTAGATTGTATTGACCGCTCTACCCTTCTCGTAAAAGAAGGTGACAAAAAGCCAATTATCATGAATGTTACCGATGGAAACATGGAATTAAAGATCAATTCCTTCATTGGTTCTATGAATGAAGATATTGATATTGAAAAAGAAGGCAAGGATATTTTGATTGGATTTAATCCAAAATTCTTTATCGATGCCCTTCGTGTAATTGATGAAGAGGAAGTAAGTCTTTACATGGTGAATCCAAAAGCACCATGTTTTATCAAAGATGATGAGGGTAAGTTTATTTATCTGATTCTTCCAGTAAATTTTAACACTGCTACAAATTAGGAGTATATATGATTACAGTTAATATTCGAGAAGAAGATGAATTTATCAAATTGGGACAGGCTTTGAAAAAAGCAAGTCTTGTTGGTTCTGGCGTAGATGCAAAAATGGTAATTCAGGATGGTCAGGTTCAGGTGAATGGACAGACCGAATTACAGCGCGGAAAAAAATTACATGATGGAGATGTTGTCACCTATGATGGGGAGACAATTCAGATTGTCAAATGATCATTGAATCCATAGAACTTAGCAATTTTCGCAATTATGAAAATCTGCAGATTCATCTGGATGAAGGTACAAATATTTTATATGGGGATAATGCACAGGGAAAGACAAATATTCTCGAAGCTGCGTATATGAGTGGTACAACAAAATCCCACAAAGGAAGCCGGGACAAGGAAATGATTCGGTTTGGAGAAAAAGAATCCCATATTCGTACCGTTGTCAAAAAGAATGAAAAAGAATATCAGATTGACATGCACTTGCGGAAAAATGGAGCTAAGGGCGTTGCAATCAATAAAATTCCAATCAAAAAGGCAAGTGAGCTGTTTGGAATTTTGAATATTGTATTTTTTTCTCCGGAAGATTTGAATATTATAAAAAATGGTCCGGCAGAAAGAAGAAGATTTATTGATTTAGAGTTGTGTCAATTGGATAAACTGTATTTATCCGATTTGTCAAATTATAATAAAGTGCTCAATCAGAGAAACAAACTTTTGAAAGATATCAGTTTCCATTCGGATCTGATCGAAACTTTGCCAATGTGGGATATGCAACTTCTTATGTATGGGCGGAGAATTATTAATAAACGCAGACAGTTTGTGAATGAGTTGAATGAGATTATCACAAAAATTCATTCAAACATTTCGGGTGGCAGAGAAAATCTGACATTGAAATATGAGCCGAGTATTGATGAAAGTTCTTTTGAAGAAGCTTTGTTGCGACAAAAGAAGAAAGATTTAAAATTGTGCCAGACAACCGTCGGCCCACATCGTGATGACATGCTTTTTTCCATTGACGGAATTGACATTCGCAAGTTTGGGTCACAGGGACAGCAACGCACTTCTGCACTGTCTCTGAAATTGTCAGAGATTGATCTGGTAAAAAAATCCATACATAATACGCCTGTTCTGTTATTGGATGATGTATTATCCGAACTTGATAGCAACCGGCAAAATTATCTGTTAAACAGTATTACCGATATACAGACAATTATTACATGTACGGGATTGGAAGAATTTGTTAAAAATCGTTTTCAAATCAACAAAATTTTTCAAGTAATAAATGGAGAAGTTTTTGAAAAAGAAACGGTAGAAGATATATAAATTATATAGAGTCATCCATTGGGTGAGGAGGAAATCAATGAGCGAAGAAATACAGAACAATCAGGGATATGGCGCTGACCAGATTCAGATTCTTGAAGGTCTTGAGGCAGTAAGAAAAAGACCGGGTATGTACATCGGAAGTACATCGGCAAGAGGTCTGCATCATTTGGTGTATGAGATTGTAGATAATGCTGTGGACGAAGCTTTGGCTGGTTATTGCGACAGCATTGAAGTTACAATTGAGCAGGATAATTCCATCACAGTTGAAGATGATGGTCGTGGTATTCCGGTTGGAATGAACCACAAGGCCGGAGTATCTGCTTTGGAAGTTGTTTTTACTGTATTACATGCTGGTGGAAAATTTGGTGGCGGAGGATACAAAGTATCTGGAGGTTTGCATGGTGTAGGTGCATCCGTTGTAAATGCATTGTCTACCTGGCTTACAGTTGAAGTATATAACGAGGGAAAGGTATACGGACAAAGCTACAAGCGTGGAAAAGTAGATGGACCTGTTTCTGTCATTGGTGAATGTGATCCGGAAAAACATGGAACCAAGGTGCATTTTCTTCCTGACCCGGAAATTTTTGAAGAAACTGTCTATAATTATGACACATTAAAACAGCGTCTGAGAGAGACTGCATTTTTGACAAAGGGGTTGCGCATTGTATTAAAAGATACCCGTGAAGATAGTATACACAATCATGAATTCCATTATGCAGGTGGAATCAAAGAATTTGTACAGTATCTGAATCGCGGTAAGGAACCTCTTTATCCGGAAGTTATTTATTGTGAAGGAAACAAGGATGGTGTTTATGTCGAGGTTGCTTTGCAACACAATGACTCATTTAACGATTCAACATTCAGTTTTGTAAATAATATTATAACTCCGGAAGGTGGAACACATCTGGCAGGTTTTCGTAATGCAATGACAAAGACATTTAATGCATATGCCAGAGAAGCAAAAATATTAAAAGATAATGATGCTGCTCTTACCGGTGACGATATCCGAGAAGGTCTCACTGCTATTATCAGTATCAAAATTGAGGAACCGCAGTTTGAAGGTCAGACAAAGCAGAAACTTGGAAACAGTGAAGCAAGAGGTGCGGTTGATTCGGTTGTAACTGAACAGCTGACATACTTTTTGGAGCAGAATCCGGATGTGGCAAAAAATATCTGTGAGAAATCTCTTCTTGCGCAGCGCGCAAGGGAGGCTGCCCGTAAAGCGCGTGATCTGACAAGAAGAAAGACAGCTTTGGAAGGTACTGCCCTGCCAGGAAAACTTGCAGACTGTTCAGACAAAAATCCAGAAAATTGTGAAATTTTTATCGTTGAGGGAGATTCCGCCGGCGGTTCTGCAAAGACTGCAAGAAGCCGTGCAACACAGGCAATTCTTCCACTTCGTGGAAAAATTTTAAATGTAGAGAAAGCCCGCCTCGATCGAATTTATGATAATGCAGAAATCAAGGCAATGATTACTGCTTTTGGTACAGGAATTCATGACGATTTTGATATTTCAAAATTGCGTTACAATAAAATTATTATTATGACCGATGCCGATGTGGATGGTGCGCATATTGCTACTCTAATGCTTACTTTCTTATATCGATTTATGCCGGAACTGATTAAGCAGGGTCATGTTTACCTTGCTACCCCACCACTCTACAAAATTGAGAAAAATAAAAATACATGGTATGCGTACAGTGATGAGGAATTAAACAAAATTCTTACCGATGTTGGACGAGATCAGAATAATAAGATTCAGCGATACAAAGGACTTGGTGAGATGGATGCCGAGCAGCTTTGGGAAACAACTATGGATCCGGAAAAGCGAATCTTAAAACAGGTAATCATCGATGATGAAAATTCATCCGAAATAGATGTTACATTTACCACATTGATGGGTGATAAAGTAGAACCGAGAAGAGAATTTATTGAAGAAAATGCCAAGTATGTTCAAAACCTTGACATTTAAGGAGGAAAAGTAAGTGGACGACAAGATATTTGATCAAATTCAGCAAGTTGATTTGAAGAAAACCATGGAAACCTCCTATATCGATTATGCCATGAGCGTTATTGCCAGCCGTGCATTACCAGATGTAAGAGACGGACTTAAGCCAGTACAGCGTCGAGTTCTGTATTCCATGATAGAGTTGAATAACACACCAGACAAGCCACATCGTAAATGTGCGCGTATTGTCGGTGATACCATGGGTAAATACCATCCACATGGAGACAGCTCTATTTACGGTGCACTTGTCAACATGGCACAGCCGTGGTCGACAAGATATCCACTCGTAGACGGACATGGTAACTTTGGATCAGTGGATGGAGACGGTGCTGCTGCTATGCGATATACTGAGGCACGTCTTTCTAAAATATCCATGCAGATGATTCAGGATATTAACAAAGACACCGTTGATTTTATTCCAAACTTTGATGAGACGGAAAAAGAACCAACGGTATTGCCGGCACGTTATCCGAACTTGCTGGTTAATGGAACCACTGGTATTGCTGTAGGTATGGCTACCAATATTCCACCACACAATTTGAGGGATGTAATTCATGCGGTTGTAAAATTGATCGATAATGATATTGAAGATAAAGAGACTGATATTGATGAATTGATCAGTATTATTAAGGGACCGGATTTTCCTACCGGAGGTGTCATTCTTGGTACCGCCGGAATCAATGAAGCTTACCGGACCGGACGTGGAAAAATCAGAGTTCGTGCAGTAACAGATATTGAGCCGATGGACAATGGCAAAAACAGAATTGTTGTCACAGAGCTCCCATATCTTGTAAATAAAGCAAGATTAATTGAAAAAATTGCAGAATTACACAAGGATAAACGTATTGATGGCATTACGGATTTACGTGATGAATCTGACCGTGAAGGTATGCGAATTGTAATCGAACTTCGTCGTGATGTAAATCCGAGTGTTGTGCTCAATTTGCTATATAAACATACACAGTTGCAGGATACTTTTGGTGTAATCAATCTCGCATTGGTGGATAACCAGCCAAAAATCCTGAATTTGTATGAATTATTGAACTATTATCTGCTTCATCAGAAAGAAGTTATTACCAGAAGAACCAGATATGATTTGAACAAAGCAGAAGAAAGAGCCCATATTTTACAGGGCTTGATGATTGCTTTGGATAATATTGATGAAGTCATTGCAATTATTCGTGGAAGTCGTACGACACAGGATGCGAAGAACGCATTGATGGAACGCTTTGGTTTATCCGATGCACAATCCCAGGCGATTGTGGATATGAGATTGAAGGCTCTGACAGGTCTCGAAAGAGAAAAGTTAGAGAATGAATATAAAGAGTTAATGGCTTTGATTACAGAGTTGAAATCAATTCTTGCAGATGAAAAGAAGTTGCTTACGGTTATCCGTACCGAAATTCTTGCAATTGCAGATAAGTATGGTGATGACAGAAGAACACAGATTGGTTTTGATGAATTTGATATTTCCATGGAAGATCTGATTCCAGAGACAAATACTGTGATTACAATGACAAAAGTCGGCTATATCAAGCGTATGGGAACTGACAATTTCAAGAGTCAGCATCGTGGAGGTAAGGGAATCAAAGGTATGGAGACAATACAGGATGATTATATTGTCGAGATGCTTATGACAACTTCGCATCACTATCTGATGTTTTTTACCAATATGGGACGTGTATACCGCATTAAAGCGTATGAAATTCCGGAAGCAAGCCGTACATCAAGAGGTACTGCCATTGTTAATCTGATTCCATTGCAGCCGGATGAAAAAATAACTGCAATGATACCAATCAAGGATTATGAAAAGGACAAGTATCTGTTTATGGCAACCAAGAATGGAATTGTTAAGAAAACATCGGTACTTGATTATGAAAATATTCGTAAGACAGGTCTGGCAGCAATTAATTTACGTGATGATGATAAATTGATTGAAGTCAAGATTACGGATGATAATGAGGACATTTTCCTGTTTACAAAATATGGCCAGTGTATTCGTTTTAATGAAAAAGATGTAAGAAGTACCGGCCGTACAACCATGGGTGTAATCGGTATGAATCTTACCGATGGAGACGAAGTGATTGCGATGCAGATGGCTTCCCAGGGAGATTCCGTATTGATTGTTTCCGAAAAAGGTCTTGGAAAATGTACATTGATCAGTGAATTTTCTGCACAAAATCGTGGCGGAAAAGGTGTAAAGTGTTACAAAATTACAGAAAAATCCGGTAATTTGATTGGTGTTAAATCAGTTGGACGAGATGACGAAGTTATGCTCATTACAACCGAAGGAATTATTATAAGAATTCGTGTAAATGATACTGCATTACTTGGAAGAATTACTTCAGGAGTCAAGCTTATTAATCTTAAGGATGACATTACAGTTGCAAGTATTGCAAGGGTAGTTGAAGATAAATCATTGATGCCGCCTGAAGAAGATACAGAGAATGAAGATACAGAGGAAGATAATAATTCAGAAGAGAGCAATTCATAAAATCGGAAGCAGGGTATCAACCCTGCTTCTGTGCTATATAACACAAAGGAGAAGAAGATATGCCACAAAATTTTTATGAAGTTTTATGGATTTTTATTATCTATGCATTTATAGGATGGTGTGCAGAAGTAAGTTATGCTGCAGTAAATAGGGGAATATTTGTAAACAGGGGATTTTTGAATGGACCATATTGTCCAATTTATGGATGCGGAGTAGTAATTGTTGTTACCGTTTTAACGCCTCTGAAAAATAATTTATTTCTTTTATTTGTTGAATCAGTTGTATTAACGTCAGTGTTGGAATATATTACTGGCTTTTTACTGGAAAAAGTTTTTCATAACAAATGGTGGGATTACAGCAATCTTCCCTTTAATCTGCATGGGTATATATGCTTAAAATTTTCTATTTACTGGGGACTAGCATGTACCTTTATCATGGACATCATACATCCAATCATTTACAAATTTATCATACTTATCCCACAAATATTGGGAATTGTGTTGATATCTGTCGGTATGACAGTCTTTGCCGTGGATATCACCATTACTGTTATGACAATTATGAAGTTAAATAAGCGTATGAAGGCCATGGATGAAATTGCAAAGAAAATACATAAGCTTTCGGACGAAATTGGTGAGCGGGTTTATGAAAACGCAACAACGGTAAAAGAAAAATCAGAAGAATTTCAGGATACACATGAAGATCTTCTGCAAAAAATTGAAGATACAAAAGAAGACATTCAGGAAAAGACAAGTGAATTTTCTAATAAGCAGAAACTGGCATATGAAGAGAAAGTGCAGGAGCTTGAAAAACTCAAACAGAAATATGCAGGTCTTATGGAACGCAGAGAGCCTGGTGTAAAGCGACTGATGAAAGCATTTCCAAATATGAAATCTTTGGATTTTAAGGATACATTAGAAAAATATAAGAAGCATTTTGATAAAATAATAGCAAAAAAGAGCGAGGCGGATCATGATCAGAACAATTAATACAAAAGAAATTACAAAAAATGTAAAAGAAATGTGCATTGAAGCGAATCATTATCTTTCACCGGATATGGATGCTGCAATGAAAAAAGCAACTGCAGAAGAAAAATCAGAATTAGGAAAGAAAATTTTAAATCAGTTGCAGGAAAACCTGAAAATTGCAGGAGAAGAGATGATTCCAATCTGTCAGGATACCGGAATGGCAGTCTTTTTTGTTGAAATAGGACAGGATGTGCATTTCGAAGGAGATTTAATAGAAGATGCAATTAATGAAGGTGTTCGACAGGGATATGTAGAAGGATATTTGCGTAAATCAGTTGTTGCTGATCCAATTTTACGGGAAAATACCAAAGATAATACACCGGCGGTCATTCATTATTCCATTGTGGTCGGGGATAAAGTTAAAATCACGTTTGCACCAAAAGGGTTTGGAAGTGAAAATATGAGCCGTGTGTTTATGCTCAAACCGGCAGATGGAATAGAAGGAGTTAAGAATGCAATTCTTACTGCAGTAAAAGATGCAGGGCCAAATGCGTGTCCTCCAATGGTAGTCGGGGTAGGTGTTGGTGGAACATTTGAAAAATGTGCATTATTGGCCAAGAAAGCTTTAACCAGACCAGTTGGTGAACATTCATCTATAGAATATGTGGCAGATATGGAAAAAGAGATGCTTGAGAAAATCAATCAGCTTGGTATCGGACCGGGAGGACTCGGCGGAACTACTACAGCGCTCGCTGTTAACATCAATACTTATCCAACACATATTGCAGGACTTCCAGTAGCAATCAATATATGCTGTCATGTCAACCGACATATTGTTCGTGTTGTGTAGAAGTGAACAATAAATTGGTTTCTTGTGGATAACTTAGAGTAGATTTTAAATTTATGTTTAAAAGTAAAGGATAAGGACAGAAAAATGGATAAACATATTACAACACCAATTACAGAAGAGATTACTGCAGATCTTCATTCCGGAGATTATGTATATATAACAGGAGAAATCTATGTTGCGCGCGACGCAGCACATAAGCGCATGATTGAAGCTTTAGATCGTGGAGATGAGTTGCCAATTGACATTAAGGATGCAACTATTTATTATATGGGACCTTCACCGGCACGTGAGGGACATCCGATTGGATCTGCCGGACCAACTACGGCCACGCGTATGGATAAATATGCGCCAAGGTTACTCGATTTGGGCGAAAAAGCAATGATTGGAAAAGGAAAACGTTCCAAGGAAGTCATTGATGCTATTATTAGAAACAAGGCCGTATATTTTGCTGCAGTAGGAGGAGCAGGAGCACTTCTTTCGAAATGCATAAAGAAGTCGGAAGTAATCTGTTATGATGACTTAGGAGCAGAAGCTATCCGTAAATTATATGTGGAAAATTTTCCTGCGATTGTAGTTATTGATAAGGATGGAAACAATTTATATGAGACAGCTATCAAAGAATTTGCAAAATAAAAAAAAGTAAAAATACTAGTTGACAAACCTGAGTAAGTTTAGTAGAATAAAAAAGCACTGCGAAAGCATGCTATCGTGAATACGGTAAGTGCAGAAGTACTCAAGTGGCCGAAGAGGTGCCCCTGCTAAGGGTATAGGTCGGGTGACCGGCGCGAGGGTTCAAATCCCTCCTTCTCCGCTTATTATTTACAATATGAGTTGTTCAATTTTTTTTGAGAAAGTTGTTGACAAATCGCACGAGCTATTATAATATAAATAAGTTGCGAAAATAAAGGATTATGAATTGTTTGAAAAAACATGAAAATTCAAAAAACAACAAATTTAAAAAAGTTATTGACAAACAAAACAACACATGATAAAATATCAAAGTTGTCGCGTTTGAGATAACGGATCGGACAAAACCGATTGAAAGAAATTTTCAAAAAATGAAAAAAAGTTCTTGACAAAACAGACTTGATAAGATATAATAAACAAGCTGTCGCCG